>ODAI010582463.1_pt1 | contig 48254 bp, 33 predicted proteins | sample 1539321 | NCBI WGS metagenome assembly ODAI01 (sample SAMN02144231, study PRJEB22623) | gut metagenome | biome: sheep rumen | host: Ovis aries | place: New Zealand
CTTTTCGATAAAAGGTGGAAGCACATCATTGGCATACCTTTGGTATTCCGTGGCAATATCTACCATAGCCGTCTTGTTCTCTTCATAGGCTTCGGAGAATTCCTCGAATTTTGTATCCTGCCATTCTTCTCCGACCGCACTAATCGCATTGCCCACTGTTTCGCGTAGTTCGATAACCTTTTCCGCGATTATATTGATCTCTGATTGCAGTTTCTCTAAGTCTTCAGAACTGACAATTTCTTTGTTTTCTAAACCCATAATTCCAATTATTTACAATTCAAGATAACCTTCAATATGACGTTGTAATTTTTCTAACACTTCGGAATCGTACTCCTCTATTTTTTCACAAAGAGGCTTCAGCTTTTCCTTGTCTTCCGAGAACTTCTTCTTGAAATTCAGGAATTGCTGGTCTCTCCAAGTTTCTGAAACCGTTTCGACGGCCTTCTCAGTCTCATCGTACTGATCCCTGAGGTCTTCCAGGACCTCAGTCAGTTTGCGCCGTAAATACTTAATGGAATCTAAGTCTGTAATGATTTCCATAATAAATAGGTTTTTATTGTTGATTAACGATTAGTGACTTGTAAGAATAGGGAATAAACTTGGTAAGAATGGAATCATTCTTATTAAAATAGTAGGCCCGTTGCAGTCCTGGGGCTTTTTCCTTCTCTTTAGTGAAGTTGTTCAGAGAAGAAGCCTTATTGTTTCCTATCAGATCGCGTGAATCCTCTTTTGACATCTGGAGAGCAATACGGTGGTTATAATAACTGATGTCAGAGCCACGGTCTTTCAATGAGGCTATAATATCAGCCTGCATAATGGTGAACACGCCACACTGAGGACCATTTTTCAGGATGACCTCAACACTCTTCTTCACGTCTGAGTCAATGCCGCTATACTGATAATCGAGGAAGAGCAGGTAGATATGGTGGTTCTCGCCTGTGAAGTCCTTCTGACGCTCTTCTACGGTATTACGCATACCCTTGATGAATGCGACGAACTCACTCCGAGGTATTTCTCTTGAATCGGAAGAGAAAGGAATACCGCATAGAAACGTGGAAGCAGCATTGTTCAAGACGGCTTTTTTCTTCATGAAAGATAGGATATAACAGGTCGCACTACCGTCAGTATATGCATCCCCGACAGATAATAAGGCGTTGATGGCTATTCCTTGCGCAACCTCTCTCAATCCGCCCAAAACCAACATATTGTCGAAAGTTGAGCCGTCAAAGGTTACTCTGACATCTGCTCCAGGTACCACAGGTTCTCCCAAATAAAGATCCACATCTTCAGGGAACTCCTCCTGGACAACATCTTTTTGAATGCGCTCTACGCCAAAGACAATCTCGCGGTCTTTGACAAACACCTTGGGCGGCGGATAAGTAGCTTCAGGTTGAATCAAGGACAGATCACCTATGAGACTGCTAATTTGTTTCGTTCCGTCATCCAACTCCTTGTCAATATCAAAAAAATACGATTTTACATCGTTCTCATGCGCTTTCGTATTCAGTTTGCCATTGGAGGTGTATAGGCACTCTCCTTTTCCTAAAGCAGGCAAGCGGTTCAGAGCGCCGAACAGGGTAGTGAAATCGTCTTGACTGCAATCAAATACGATACGGTTGTTGATCAGACTATACTCCAGTTGCGATGTCCTTGGAAGTTTCTGAGTGGCCAGCAGCATATTGATGCCAAATTTCCTGTACTCAGTTACAATATGGTTTATCACATCCTTAGCCTGTGAACAAATATCGTCATCAAAGTCAAAAAGTTTCTGGTATTCATCAATAATCAGCAGAATGCGAGGCAGGTCGCTCACATTTGAAAAGTCTTTTTTCCCCACTTTTGAGAACAATTCCTCTCTTCTCTTCGCTTCTTTTTCCACTTCGTCAAGAATATACAAAGCGAACTCCCGCTCTGCTTGAGGAGCGACCAGTTTCGCATGTGGCAGTCGATATGTAGCATAACTTTGGAATTCCACACCAGACATGTCCACAAGATATAAATTCAGACTTGATGGAGAGTATTTATATGCGGCATTCAAAATAATCGTATGAAGAAGACTGCTTTTTCCTGTTCCCATTTTTCCAATCACGAACGTGACATTTTGGCTTCCCGTTTGTGAGAAACGAAGATAGACGGTTTTGTCATCTTTCCACGGATTTACACCAATTGGAATATCCATGCCCTTTGAAGAGGAAAAAGTCCATCTCTTACTCTTCGGTGGAAGATAATTAGTCAGATACAACGGTCCATCCTGATATTGCGCAGTATTATCAACCGTATCGGTTTCTTCATTGGCAACTACTGTTTGTTCCCTATGATCGGTATGTTTCTGAACCTCTATAGTAGTTTTTTCCTGTTCTTCTGCATTGACGCTAACAGTTTCTTTTGACGGTAGAAGATCAGGGTGCAGTTTCAGTAAAGAAACTATCGTCTCGTGAATGGTTGTGTCATCCGTTTTGAAACGACGGCACAAAGACTTCAATCCATTCTTGCTGAGAACAAATTCCTGTTCGGAAATAGTGCCTCCACTTTGTAGAGCTGCTGGTCCAAAAATCAACCTCTGACCTGACCATGAAGGGATAACACCATAGACATCCTCCACGATGAGATGCGTGCCCCGTTTTATGGCTTTGGGTGCATTTTCTAGTATTCTCAGTTCTTTTTCATCGAGAGAAGCGATGCCTGTGATAAAAACAAGCAGATGCCCTTTAGTTTCTTCAGAGGTGATCATCTTGACCCTCGATTTGGATATTACACGGACGTTTTTCAATCTTCCAGCAAAATCCGCAAAAACGCCACTGTCTGAGAAATCACAAAACATGATATCCAGAGAGTCTGGCGAATATCGGGATAAAGCGTACAAGGAAAGCGCCTTCATCCAATTTCGAATAGGCTCCACTGAATCCTCTGAACCATTAACCAAGAGAGAATTCCCCATCGTCATATCGTTCAACATCAATGTTTGAGGAGCGAAAGACTCTCTTTCAGTACCCACCATTAAAGAAATATTCATTCGCGGCGTGACGGCACGGTTCAAATCAGGGAGAAAGTCCCTAACATCAACAGATATGGAGGATGGATTGTCGTAGATAAAAGCATTAACTTCATCCACTATCCAATCCAATTCAGCATCTTCAAGGATTTCAGGCACGAACCGCGTCCCTTCTGGTAAAAAGTCGTATTCGCTATTAATCAAATCAAAATACTCAGCATCGTTTCTCCATATATCCAAATTGAAATCTTTTGATGGCTTAGACATCGGTGTGAGTGACATTTCATCCTCATTGACCATCAAAATCACACAGATACCACATCTTGCACTATTTCGCATGATTCTGCGTAATACTTCAAAGTTAGACTTAACATCTTGTGGAAAATTCCTTACGATTAAGATCTTGGCAGGAATAAGATTGGTATGCGAATGGTTGTAGTCAAAAGCCGTGGGCGTCTGCTGAGACAATCTGTTATGAATGATATTCTGTTCGTAACGTGCTATTCGCTCTAATTCTTGGAGTGCAGCATGCTCGTCACTAATCAAATGGTACGTGCTTTCATTCAAAGAATTGAACGCACTTCCGAGTCCCCAAAATTCCTGTGTATCAATGACTGAGATTTCAAAATCTTTTCCTTGAGAACCTTTCAGCCAACGAGCGACAAGTGTTGAAACCAAATCCAGACTAGTTTGTTCAGTTTCAGTATTATAATGAAAAATGAGATTGGTTGTGAACAATACATCTAAGTACAAATGTTTCTTTTGTGATATAGTTCTTCCCATCACGTTATATTCACAACTAGCGTCGCCTAGAAAAACAGACGTGGATAAAAGATATCCCACAGGATCTATATTGGGCCACTCAGACTTAGGTAGGACTTCATATCCGCCACTTAAAATAGACTCATTATTATCTTGGGCGATTTTCTTGTCGCAAAGAGACCAGATATCATTACGAGTTTTTTCTATCTCTTTGTCAATATGGCTTGCATATTGGTTCGCATATGAGGTGTGTGGTGATGAATAAACTGTATCCTTGAATTGTTCAGCACGTGTCAATATGCCATCGGACTTCTCCTGAGCTTTGAGAATGAACTTCTCCATTGGCAGGTTCATGCATCCTTTCAATGCTTCAATCTCTTCTCGGATATAATTATCAAAATCCGATTTCATGCTTATGAAAGGATCTTTCAGAGGCTTCGGTTCCAGTTTACGACCGCACGATTTGCAGAACTTTGACTCTGCTTTGTTGACGGTATGGCAGTCAGGGCAGGTCATGGCATCGCTTTCCTCAACTTCAACCACAAGTTCTGTCCCGCAGAACTTGCAGAATTTTGACATTGAACTAATTATCCTATTGCAACTTGGACAAATCTTGTTTTCCATTAACAACTTTGATTGTATTCCTTTTAAGTCTATTATTTGTATAAATGCAGACGGAATGTATGCTGTCGAAACGAGACCAACATTGGAAGGGTGAAAATCACTCACTGCAGGCCCAAAAACTATGTCACTTTACCTTCAGCATCCTTAATTGGCCATTTATGATTATAACAGTTTCACCTCCTTTGAAATGGCACTGCTTTCTTCTATAAACAGAAAATGCTCGTCAATATGAATTTCTCCATCTCATAACGCAAAATGGTCGCTAGATAAACAAAGGTGCCGTCTTCAACAAATTAATCAAAAGTTTTGTCTTCCCAACCATATGAAGAAACCCAGAAAACGAACCTTTTCTTGTTTTCATCAGGCATATATCTTACCGACACCCCTGTTTCAGAGCTACGAACTTCGGGGATGGAATCAGGTGCAATCCTGACACTTGGAGGTGTTGCCTCGCCTCTTCGAGTTTCCACATTAGACAATGTGTCCATATCAAGCATATTTCTGCGTCGATAACTTTAATATGCAAATATAGAGAAAAATAACATTAACTACCACGGAAAATTAATATAAATTAACCGATAAATCTTTGGGCATCTGTCTCCTTTAATATCAAAATCAAGGAGCAGTACCCTGCGTGCGCTTTGCGGTACCCGACGAGCGATATTATCAAGTTTCCTATATTTGCCCAAAATCATCTTCTTTTCATAAAGGACTACTTGTTGAAGATATATGAGCAGTCCTGGAGATTCAAAGACAGCTATACACGAGTTATCCAAGTACCCGCTTTCATGATGTGAACGACTTCGAGACATACCGTCCGAAGTTGAAGAAGACACATAACAGAGTCGTTTTCCTTACCTAAGGACGAACTTAAGAAACTGAAGAAATATTTGGTCCTGAAATGTTGCTTTCAACATTCAACTTCAATTGGGAGTTTTTATCTCAACATTGCACCTCGGATCTATTGTCATTATGAAGCCATTTTTAGTGTTTTATTGGGAACATTTCTGAATAAAAACACAACCTACAATTATGCAAAATATGTGACCAAATATCATGTTTATGACTGCAACAACGGTACCCGATGAAAAAATGTCTGGAATCTTGAAAAACAGATCCCTAACTTGATTATATTTTAGTTGCATCTTGCATCAACATGTCAAATTAGGGAAGCCAATGAGTAAACGAGAAAAACTGTTCAGTCATGTCGAAATTGGCAAACGAAGGGAGTTCGTTAGAATTATAGAATTCGCCATTCTTATAGATATTATGACTATCCCGTGTGGGATCAAGAAGCATCCAGCGGTTGCCTGCGTATGCGGCAACGACAACATGATTAGTCTTCGGAGTTACATTCTTAACGTCTATCATTAGTCCTGGTTTTGCAACATAACAAGGTATCTGTTGGGCAGGAATACCCATGGCACGTAATAGAGACACACAGAGACTCACATAGCCACGACAAGTCGTATGCCGACGTTTGAATACCACCAGAGATGAGTCATCCTGCCGTTCCTTAGCTTTAAGCTCATCTTTGTCGTAGAAGAGGTAACGAGCCACGTAATCGTGTACCAACATTACCTTTACATAATCGTCCTTAGAACATTTACCGGCAAGCTTTTCGGCCATTTTTCTGATTGGTTCCTCATCACTCTGAAAATAATCGGTAGCCTTTAGCCAACATTGCATATGTGCCTTGTCTGTAGCGATCATTCCCAGTTTGTCCGTGTTATAGATAATCGCCGGCGTATTGTGGAAACAGACACCGTGTCTATTGAAAGATATTGGAACACGCATGTATGGCGAAAAGTAGTCAGTATCAGGAATGTTACGGTTCAGTACGACGACTTGGTCGGTATGATTAAGCCTAGTAAGGTCGTAGCCCCCATCAGCGTCTGGTTTTAATACGGTTTGTTTGCCATATCCGTCAGGCGACACACAAACCAAGATGCGTCCTCTTAACGGTTGCGACTTTCGCAGGAATAATAATCTCTTGCCCCTGATTCCAAGTCGCACAGCCCCTGTAGATGAATATGAAGAGCAAAAATTGTGTCTGAGATTGTCTTTTAGTAAATTCATAGTTATTGCTTTTAAAACATGTGAAAAATCTGAACTATAGCAAAGCAAGACGTAAACCTGTCCAACTATTGAAGTTCCTTGTTCTTTTGGGAAAGGCGAACCAAAACGGTCGGATTCCAAACAAGGAATCCGACCTTAATCTATATTAACAATAATAAGAAGATGATACTTCAAATTTAGATTTCATCATCATGACAGGTTCATAAAAGAGCGTATAGAGGCTTCTGCATTACAAATATCACCATTCGATACACTTTCCATTATATGGGTAGATACCTGTAGGATGATATCTGTCAAGCAACTCGTTGTCGATTTTACCAGTACCATCGGTAGGCTCTATCCTAGCGTCCTTCTTAGACAGACTGAAATAATACCACTAGAGCCATTGTCATGAAACACTATCGTCCGATAATCCCAATGAAGCCTTTCAAATACTTAGTATCTTTAGTGTTATTTCCATGGGGCAACAGATTATTGTATGGTAAGATAGGAACCATTAGATAACAGTTTTAGTGAGTAGTCCTCCTTACCATACATAGTGATTGAACTTAGTTTTGAGCAACCTTCAAAAGCTTCATTCTTTACTATTACGTTCTGAGGGAGCATAATCGACTTCATGTTTTCGCAGTTTCTGAAGGCTGCTTCCCCGATTTCCTCTACTCTTGTTGAAAACTTAACTGATTGAAGTTTCTTGCAACCAGAGAATGAACAAGTTCCGATTTTAGTTATGTTGTTTGGAAACGTGACCCTCCTGAGATTAGCACAACATTGAAAGGCTCCAAAATTAATCTCGCTAATCCCCTGTGGTATTTTGATGTATATGAGACTGGTACAATCACGGAAACAAAAACTACTGATTTCTTTTAACTTCTTATTATTGAATTTGACGAGTCTCAGTTTGGCACATCCATTAAAGGCAGATTCTTCAATGGTTCCCACCATCTCGGGTATGAAAATAGAAGAAAGTTTGATACATCCTGAGAAAGCATAGCTCCCAATACTGGTCAAGCGCTTAGCGAGGATGACTTTTTTTAGGTTTGTACATCCTTGGAATGCGAGCTTGCCGATTTTCGTTACACTGTCTGGTATGATGACCGTTTTTAAACTTGTACATCCTTTGAAAGCTCCCATTTCTATTTCTGAAATACTTTGGGGCATGATGATGTGCTCAAGGCTTTTGCAATCCATGAAAGCAGCATCGCAGATACAGGTGACTCCCTCGGGAATGGTAACGGATTTCAGGCTGGTACAACCAGAGAAAGCGTGTTTGCCAATGACCGATACTCTATCAGGAATGGTAATAGACCTCAGACTGGAACATCCTGAAAAAGCAAAATCCCCTATGCTTGTCAGTTTCTCAGGAAGCGTGACTGTTTTCAAGTTGTTGCAGTCGTAGAAAGTGGAAGTCTCTATAGCAGCCAAATTCTTACCAAGGTGAATAGTCTCTAACATTTTACAGTTTTTAAAGGTCCAACCACCCATGTGAGTAACAGAATTTGGCAGCCTAACGGACTTGATTCTTGTGCAATCCTCAAAAGCATGAGGTTCTATCTTCTCCACACTGTTAGGAATAGTAACGGTTTGGGGCTCTTTGTTGACAAAATTGTCAAGTTGTTCAATAAAAAACTCGCTTGAAAGCGTGAAGAATGAGAGAGATTTGTTTTCAACGGTAATGATCTTCATACCGTTCTCTTTGTAAATGAATTTTTTGTCCATGTTATTTTTGATTATAGGTGATTATTATGTAGATAATGTTTAGCCTTCTTTTAGAGAGAGACTTGTAAGTCTTGCTCAGAAGATAGCAAACTGACTTTTCGTCTTTTTTTTCGTATGCAAATTTGTCGTTGATGACAATAACAGCTGTTACTCATGCGGGATTCGAACCCGTACACGTCATGACACGTCATGAGCTTATATCTTATCCCGTATTGCGCAGTGGTGCCCAACCCAAAGTACTAAGAATTCAATGGACATAATATCTTTGCTTTCCCAGGATTCGTTGTTCATGCCGCCGACAGCCCTTCGGAGAGGTCATGCGATTGTCGTCTCTCCCTCCTACTTTCCGTCTGGCGTATTTTTGTATCACCAAGTCAAAGTTCGCTGGAGTATTTTTCTATCCACCTTCATTTTATATGGGAAATAAAAATTTTAGAAATTACCCACTTCATCATTTATTTTGAAATTATTAACGCATAAAAAAACTTGAAAAATGTTTGCATATCTCAAGAATAATACTGAACTTTGCAATAAAACTGTACATAGTGATATCACTTCTTCAATCTTTTAGATTTCTACTATGATAGACTGCAAATATAAATACTATGCCTTCATAAGCTATAAACGCGAAGATGAAGAATGGGCGAAGTGGCTACAGCATAAGCTGGAGCACTATAAATTACCGTCCAATCTAAATGGAAGGACAGATTTGCCCAAGGAAATCCGACCCGTGTTCAAAGACACTTCGGAGTTAACACCAGGAAATCTGCCAAAGCAGATCAACGAAGCTCTTGAACAATCAAAGTATCTCATTGTCATCTGTTCACCTCGCTCTGCACAATCAGAGTGGGTGAACAAAGAAGTTGAGACTTTCAAGTCAATGGGCAAGTCTGATAATATCATACCCTATATTATCGATGGCATACCTTTTTCGTCTAATCATGAAGAGGAGTGCTTCCCACAAGGAATCCTCTCATTACCTCAGGAACAAGAAATTCTTGGTGTCAATATCAATGAGATGGGACGTGACGCTGCTGCTGTGAAAGTAGTGGCGCGAATGTTTGACATCTGTTTTGACGAACTATGGCAAAGGTATGAGCGCGAAAAGAAACGTAAGAGGAATATTATAACAGCTGCTACAATAGCCTTTGTTATTGCTCTCATTGGGTTAGCTTCATGGATGTATCTCCAACGTCAGGAAACGTTAAGGGCAAACTGGGAGATGATGGAGAATCAGGCGAGAATGGTTGCAGAAAGAGCCAAAGATGAAGTAAAAAATGGAAATACATATGATGCCATCCTGGCCCTACTCGAGATGCTGCCAGAAGATGGGAGCAGGCCTTTTGTCCCAGAGTTGGAAGAGGCCTTGAGAATAGCATATGATTCATTGCTTCACTCTAAATGGAATTATAGGTATATGGGGAGATGCATGGATGACATTTATTTTTCAAACGATGAAAAATATATTGTAAGCGAAGATTTTTTTACTATTGACATTTATGATACAAAGTCGCTCTGTCAGGTGATGAAGATCCCAGTCAACGAACTGGGAGCGCGTAAGTATACCTTTCTCTCAGAAAACAAAGATACACTGTATGAAATGGCTGCCGATAGTTTGGACTGTTATAGCTGTTCAACAGGAAAATATATCAAAAGAATACCATTGACAAACGATTTGGTATGTCAATGGATAGGAACCGATAACAATGGAATTCATTTGTCATATCTTGATAATCACTTTTCTCAAATTAATGAATGGAAAAAAAGCATCGGGTTACCCCAAGAGATAAAAGTACTCAATTACTTTCCTGCAAATAATGTTGTGTTATATGCCAAGGAAACAACCCCAGATAAAGTAACAATATATGATTGTATGCAGAAAAGAAATATCTGGACAATTGACGATGCGAAAGGCTGTTCATCAATTGCTTCGAATGGGAATCATATAGTTTTTGAAAGTGGTCTCATCGCTAATATAAAAGATAGTAGTATTTTCAAATTTAATGGCGGAGTGGAGGATGCTGAACAATCTGTTGTTACAGGTCCCAACAATCAATTGTTATTGTATTCTCCAAATAATGACCATATTAAATTATTTGACATCCTGTCATTGGAGCTTATTGATTCTGTTAAGGTGACGAGTTGTGATGATTGCAAGATAAACTCTGCAGGAAATCTTCTGATAGTAAAAAACGGGGGTGGATGGTGCGTGTATATCAAACATGATAGTTTCAGGAGAAACATCAAAAACGAAAATGCTTTTACCCTTAGTATGGTAAAAGAATATGGTTATAAAAACATTACTTGGTTAAATTACCCTGATACAATAATTGTAGACAAGAAGTATTCTATTTGCGTGGATTATGATGGAATGCACTTCACCAAGATAAGCGGGTCTCATACGAACTGGGATTCAATAGAAAAGAATTACATTTGTCTTATTAATGCAACCTTTCAGAACAATCATTATGCCATTGTTTCTCTTGAAAGCCGTTACGATGGTTCTAATATGACGGCAATAATAGACTTTGAATCTGGCGCTATTGTCAAACAAATAAAAGATTATGGCGGTGACGAAACATATTACTATAATGAAAAAGATGAGAAACTTATTATTATGGAAAACGAAGTCGTTGTTGAAACCATAGAATTCCCTTCTTTTGCACATCTTGTGTCCTTGTGCAGAGAAGCTGCAAAAAGAGTGGGTTTAGGAGAAACTGCGAGAAGGAGGTTTTTTTGTTCTACTGACTGATGGAAAAGCCAACGTTACTTTGAATATATAAGATATTAGCCCAAAGACGTTTTGGATAGATGCGGAACCTGGTTTTCTATCAGTTTTCTGTACAACCATTCAGGAAGAAGAAACAAAATGCCCCAAAAATGCTCCCATGATGGTTCCCCAAATCTGATACAAAATTAGATAGATGTTATGCTAACGGAACCTACTTCCCGAATGTCTATTTCCTTTATGTTTATTCATAAACCACACCCATGCTATCCCCCTCACACAAGATTATATAAATCATATAACACATATTATCTGTTTTGTGCCTTTACGTCAGCAACATAATACCATATCGCGGCGACTTGAATCGAAAACCAAGGCGCGATATGGTAGGTATAAACAACTTATATCACAGAAATTCTTCCAGTTCTTTATCACAGTCTGTTTTACCCATGAGAATGTTGATTTTATGGCGGAACTGGTGCAGCAGTAAACTCTGCTTATCATATACAGATTCCCCCTCTTCTTCATCTTCCTTCATCAGAGAAAAAAGTTGCAACTGTTCTTCTATATAGATTTCATAAAGACGAAGTATCTGGAAAGACCATAGCTTGGAGAGTTCTCTGACCGCATACTCACCATCACTTTTAACACTGATATGAAGGCACACTCTACGACTATCATCTAATGGTGTCTGCTCATTCTCTTCAAAGTACAATTCGTATTTCGAGGAAAACGAGGCAAATACTAATTTTGCCAGCAAGTCCCAATCGAAGTCATCATAATAATCCTCCGGGACAACAAGCTTAAACGGTAATTCAAACTTTGAGAGATAGTCTTTGTAGAAAGGAGTCTCGTAAATGCTCACATTGTCTTGTGGACCATAATACCTAGAAAAGTCTTCTATGATCTCCTTTTTCTCTTCTCGACTTCTCAGTTCTTTGATAAATTCGTTGTAATTAAAAAGCATAATTGTGTAAATTTAAAAATTAAACATATGTTCACTTCTCAAAATTCTTAGTAAGAGAACGAAAGTGATAATTGTTCGGATTCGGGGTACAGATGCAATTGACGAATGACATACCGTTTGTCAATGACAATCGTATGGGAAGGATGTGTGCCCGCCTTTATCATTTCTTCTTTGAGGACATTGCCCAAAACAGACTTGAGACCTCTTACCCCCAGATTCTGTTTTTCCACAACCTCAACTATTTGCTCTGCCCCTTCTTTGGTTAACTCGATAGTGCAGTCGTGTAAGTCGAAATAATTCCTGTATTGAACCAATGGGGATGAATACTCGTTGAACAATATTTCAAGAAGCATTTCTCTTGTCATATTTTCCATACGCACGAATTGTCCAATACGTCCGAGGAGTTCGTCCGAGTGAAACAACTTGGAAAAGTCTTCTTTCGTGACGTACTGATAGAAGTTCTCCGTGGTGACTGCTTGAGTACTGGTAAACCCCACCTTGCATCCACCCATCCTTTTGTTTACAATCGCTTCAAGTGTGTCAAAAACTCCTCCCAAGATAATCGTAATGTTTCGCGTGGGGATTTTCAGTTGTTTAGCCCCATATCCGAAAGAGGAACGGAAAGTCACCTCACCATTGTCGTCGAGGAGACTCAAGAACTCCATTAGTATGGCTTCACTGAAATGACTCTCCTTATATCTTTTATCAAACTCATCTAAAAATAAAATCAAATCCTTAAGGTTCTTGTTTTTGATGTAAGCTCTCGTTAACGCATCGGTAAAATTCTCACCTTGGATACCTTGTGGAACAAGCATGTTGCTATTGACGATTTCAAAATCAATATTTAATTTCCTTGCTAGGACTTGTACTCCAAAAGTTTTTCCGACACCGGTTGGGCCATAAACGAGCATATTCATCTTTGGATAGTTCCCTTTATGATTTCTGCATCTGATCATGTGCAGATAGGCACATAAAGCCAAAGCTTGTGAGTATTCTTTCTGACCAACGACATCCTCCTCTATCATATCTGCAATTGCTTGAGGAGACAAGTATTCCCAGCCAACATCAGCAAAGCGTATGGACGTATTTTCTGTAAGCGAGAGTATATCGGAAAGTGTCACCGGAAAATAATTCTCACAAACTTTGATTTTATTCCTAATTTTATCACACATCATTTCGTAGAACCGCGGAGAGGAAAAATCCCGAGCGCTCTCCTTGAAGTTTTCCATGTGCTTTTTCAGTATGGACAGCAGCTTTTTCTTGTCTGAAATGGTTTTATTGTCCAAAGTAGCAATAATCTTCTCAAACATATTTGTATCCAACGACGGATTTATCAGCTGTCTCATGATCGAATGATCCAAATAATTATCGTACTTAGCCATATATTATATAGTTTAACACCTTATATAGTTTAATGTTCTGAATATCTCCAACCTTGTTTCATATATCACATTTGCTTCATGAAATCACTAACCCACATATCCTAAGGCAATAGTACCTCTATCAGAAAACCCGAAAGCGTCTAGCTTTATGATCTTTATAAAGACGTTTCAACTTTCACAATACAGATTAAGCACATTTTCATATGCTCTCGTAACATCAAAAATTGGCCAACAACTTAATTTCCTGTATTCCTTAAGTCTTTCCTCCTGCTGTATATGCATCTTGCGGATTTCTTCCGGGTCATCCATTAAGTAGTTGTCTATTTGTTCTTTCATATAGAGCCTGAACAGTTCTTGTACCATTGAAACCGTAAGTTCATCGAATGACTTCACGAAATCAGGTTGATCTTTTTCCCCTATCATAATTGTCAGGTTTGTTCTGATAACAGGTTCTGGTTTCGCCAACCATGCATCACTCAAATGCAACCTGTAATTTGACGAGAGAGAACCGAAAACTAATCTAAACATCAAGTTCACCCCCCGGCATATGGGATTATCATCATGAGAAACGTGTACGACCACATCGCCAATTGTCTCAATGGTCATTGGATATAATGGGTTGAACTTACTCAAATAATCCTTGTAAAAAGGATGCTCTTCAAGTCGTGTACCCTGGTCAACGCCATTTTTTTTCTCATATTCTTCTATCCATGCTTTTCTAGCAGGATCCTCATGACATCCCCGAATGTAATCAGGAAATGAGATAACACTATTTTTCATTTCACTCTTATTTTTCGGCATGGCGATAATGCCATTCTGTCTTGCAGTAGCAATTAAGTATGTTCTTATCACCACGCCGAGAGATAATAACACTTCAATTCATATTTAGGCAGACTGTTTCGTAAAAAACAAATATCTTCAACTGGCGAGAACTATTCTATTTCTCAATTACCTGTCCTTTCTTGTTGATTAACACAGAGGCCCCTTCACCTTCGTAATATCTTCCAGGCTCATCATAGAAACACCTAAAGCAATCAGCATTGACAGCTTCTATTGAGATGTAAATTGGAGGTGTCACTGGTATACCATCTGGACCAAGCAGGCCGACCTTTACTGGAGAGGTTGATGAGTATGTCGTCTGGTACTCCTTAAAGGGTGAGAGTGTGTACTCATAATCTTCAAGTAACGGGTCAACGGTACCCGACTTATAATAGAGCTCACGAATATCCGTAAACATATAACGTTCAATGACGTTACCATTAAAGTCCAGTAATTGCCTGGTATAGTCCTCCTTCAGCACCTCTACGCCGTTGTCGGTAACGAGAATCTCACTGTATAGGGGGGCGATAACAAGTTGCAAAGATTCGTCTAGCAAACCCTGTTTACCGTTCTTATAACAGATCCAGCATTTCTTCTCAGTAGCTTCAATGTCATCATAATCAGGAATGACAGCCCACTTGCCTTCCTTGTCAATCAGTCCCCACTTTAAGTTCGCTCTATTCACAGGACAATAACCGTTCTTGAAAAGATATCCCCGATGGTGAGGAAGCTGTGCATACCTGAACTGCTTGTCAATAACAATATCTCCTGCGGTATTGATAAACTTCAAGATGCTGTCACTCTCCATGACGGCTGCCACCCCTTCCGAGAAAACCCATGCTTTCCTGTAGCGGTCTGCAGGAATAACTACCTGACATGTGTTCCTGTTTAGATAGCCACGGTAGCCGTGACTGGCAAAGCAGAGCAGAGTGTCCTCATCGTTTTGCAGGCCGGCTATCCAATTGACATCTTTGAGAACCTTTTTACCAGTCCTTGCGTTCTCAATGTAGCCATGACTCCCATTTTCACAGAACCGATAACCAAAGCTGATGCGTTCAGTTGAGTTGCAGATGCTGTACATGTCGTCTGCAATGTATGCATGATAGCAATACTTAGCACAGTAGATACCCCAACATCCAATACGATACACACCCATACCGATGAAAAACAAAATGATTAATCCAACAATGAACAGGAAAGTTCCCTTCCATTTCACACACATGCGCAAAAATCGCATCTTCGAAAACTTTTTTGTAGCCATAATAATTATTTTAAGTGAAATACATGATAACATTCATTTTCTTAGATCTATTTCTATAGGATGAAATTATTATTGATTCTTACAAGAAATGAATTATCATAGAGCAAAAGTGTGTTAAAAATGCAAAAAACAAATTCTTTCTGAAATATTAATCGTATCTTTGTATTGAATTTAAATCGATTCTATATGCTACTATCTGATAAGGAAATTGTTGAGGGGCTAATCAATGAAGATGAGTCCGTTGAGAAATATTTTCGAGAGAAATATCGGGAACAGATTATTCAAATCTTCACTATGACCCATGGTTGCCTTGAAATAAAAAAAGAGCTTACTCATGATAAGGAAGAAGAGTTATTCCAGGCTTTATGTGAAAATCTGCATTCCTCTGACAACAAACAACTGAAAGACCTCCTTTCTGACGGAAGAAAGATTAATCTTTCTAACTATCTTATGGCAAAGGCCAATAGCTTTAGTAGGGACAAATTTCTTGTCGAAGGGTTGAAAAATCTCGACAAGGATATTACAAAGCGTGTAATGTTTGGATATGAGGATGATATTGGTCTTCAGCGTATCATGAAAACCAAATTGAAACACAATGATGTTCGAGACTTTGAGCATGGAGGGGAGCCTTTGTCATCTGAGAATATGGCTTCAGAGGCATATGAAATGCTCATGGATGCCTTGAATAGGGATATCTTCCGCTTTGAGGGAAATTTGACTGCTTATTTCTCCTCCAGCACAATGAGAACCTACATTTCTGATTACTTTAAGCAAAAAGTAAAAATTCATTCAGAGATAAGTTTTGATGACGTTGAGAATCATAATGTATCAACCGATGAAGACGAAGATGACTCTATCAATGTCAGCATTTTAGATATTCCAGATGCCATTGGGTATGAACGGGATGAACTTGAGGATTTCTTTAAAGGGTTATTTAAATATATGCCCAAACACGGTGCTACACAAAGAGAAGTTGACATGTTACATGACAGGTATTATGGAAATATGAAAAATCCTCAGATTGCAGAAAAATGGAATATGCCAGTAGGTACAGTTGCAACTATCCTTTGCAGAGCAGAAGTCAAGTTAAGAAAGTTAGGCCGGGAATACAATAATATATATTATAAAAAATAAACATTAAGACAATGAAAAAAATCGAAATAACTGATAGACTTTTAGGACTTTTCCTCAGTGGTGACACCACTCCAGAAGAGACCTATGTAATATTCAAAGCAGCAAGGACTAACCCTAATGTGGCGCTTTTCCTAGAAGTTGCCGAGAAAGGAGGGTACCTTTCTCTTGTCCCGGAAAGCAATCAGTCAGCAATGCCAGCAAGCAAACGATATTACCTTCATTCCCTCCCATTAATGCGTCTTGCTGCTAGCGGAAAAGCAAATGATTGTGTGGTGAAATGTGAAGAATATGTGCTGAAATTATTTTCGAAGGAATCTCAACATAAAAGTCTTTATAATGAGGCTCGTCATAGGGAATGGCTTCACGCCGAAGGGACACCACTTTATAATATTGGGCGCCTGTCGGAACTAGCGAGTCTCTCTGTATCACGCCGATTCAGAGGAACAATTGATGAAATTCGGAAAGAACTGCAAAGTGGGTGTTCGGTGATTGTCGTGATTAATGTGGAGTCGCTCTCTGGCTCTAAGTCTCGCAAAGCCGCGATCTGCAACCATGCTGTGGTACTAATAAATATTGACGAAGAGAAAAAGAATGTCGAACTATATGATCCTCAGAGCGCAAATCCGTCAGACCAGTATTCCATATCGTCTTTCCTTCGTGCATGGAAGCCTTCCAAGAACTTTTTTGTAAGCATCATCGAACGTGGCGTTCGTCCATACACACCACATCCCGAATATGTGGCACACATTAAACTCCCCAAAGAGATAGAGCCTCTTGCTGATATGTTAGCCGAGAATGCCCACGAGATTTGGGCAAAGGATCGTTTGGCTGAAGCTGAAAAGAAAAAGGCCAAAGGTAAGGATGTAAATCCGTTTGATGACCCATTCATGAAACCTTTCCACGAACTGAGCAAACAGAAACGTAGGACAGATTACCTCTCTGCCCTGAATACTATAAAGCTTCTCTATAAACTCGGATTCAAGATAACCCAGAATCCAAACTCATCTGTGGAATATAAACCAAACATCAGGACTGCGGATGGACAGTATGTCCCGAATCTCATCATTGTTGATGATGTGGTATTGCCCAAGGAAATCGAGGAATTGACGGAATACATTGCTGAAAATGCTCACGAAGAATGGGCTAAACAACGAATCAAAGAAGGTTGGACTTTCGCTCCCAAAACAAACAAGAAACTCAAGCAGTCCTTCGACCTCGTCCCCTATTGCGAACTCCTCGACAGCGAAAAAGAATACGACCGCAAAATGGCGATGAATACCCTACGGGTACTTTACAGGTTGGGATATAGAATCCAAAAAACATAAATGGATATATCCAACAAGCCACCAGGTGAATTACGTATTTTCATTTCATCAACATTCAACGACCTAGAGAAAGAACGTTCATTGTTGATGACAAGGGTTTTCCCTAAACTAATTCAGGTCGCATCAGAACGTAGCGTTGTTCTAACGCCAGTAGATTTGCGCTGGGGGATAACCGCAAATGGGGAAGAAAAGGACATCTTCACGGCTAAGATTGTTGACATCTGCTTAAAAGAAATCGATGCTGCTCAATGCTTTATTGGTATTATAGGGGAACGTTATGGATGGTGTCCTGATTCCCAAGATTTATCCAAAAGCGATCTGCTCAAAGGAGAGTTCGTTGGACTCATTGGGGCCGGGATGAGCATGACAGAAATAGAGATGCAGTATGGCGTCTTTATGCGTCCCAAACATGGAATGGCTTCGTTCTTTATAAAAGATTGCAAACCAATGGTTTCTACTGATACCCTTACGAAGGATTTCAAAGAACGAATCATTCAGGGAGAGAAGAAACACGGTTATCAAGTTCACGATTATTCTTCTTTGGAGCAATTAGCTCAAGATGTAGAACGAGTAGTTCTAAAAGCTCTTGACACTTATTATCCCGATAAGCATTTGTCAGAGTTTCAAAAGATGGAAGAATACCAACGTTATATCTTAGAGAATCATACTCGACACTATATTCCCAATGGGGAGCTTTTCCATGAGTTAGACAAAGGATTAGGGCAAAGCCAATATGTTTGTGTAACTAGTTTATCTAGTGTAGGAAAAACAGCCTTGTTGGCAAATTGGATAAATAGGCATTCCCAAAGTGAGAATTATCATATCATCTTTCATCTTTCATCAGGAACTGCTGATAACAATAACCAACAAATATTAAAATACATCTGCCAAAAGATTGCAAATGATTATGGTTTTTCAATAAATAAAACACAACAAGAAACCCCTTATACTCTTTTACAATTATTAATAAAAAAAATCCCTCAAGAGTCTACTCTTATTTTGGTTATTGATGGTGTAGATGAAAAATGGATTTCCTTTCGTCGATGGTTTCAGATACCTTCAAATGTCAAACTGTTGTTTTCTGCACATCTTCTTGATGACAACTCACTGTGGGCTGACGATTCAGGCCACCCATCAGTGCTTATTGACGAGATGAGCGTTGATGCAAAACAGACATTTATAACATTATACCTTAAACAATATGGAAAAGAATTAGAAAAAGAGCAAATGGAGTATCTCGCCCATGTCTTTACAGGAAACATCTCCATGCTTCGTTCACTCCTTGATATACTCGTGACATTTGGCAATCATGAGACCATTGAAAAGCTTATTAATCAATTCACACTCACAGAAGAAGAGTTTGCATATCTAGACGAGCACGATGACCTTAAGCTTTCTGATAAGCATGAAGAGAAAATGATTTATGAAGAGCGTCACTTCTATCAGGTATTATTGAATTATTATGAGAAATCTTATCCCGAAATACCCGTCAAGAAGTTCCTCGTATCTATCCTATGTACATCATTAGGGGAAAACGAAATCTCAGATTTTGTGCAAACATCTCCTTTGAATTGGGCTATATTTAAGGCTTCTTTTAGCCAATTCCTATCCCGAACTGTAAATGGATTTGTCGGCATCAATAATGAGGAGTTAGTGTATGCTATCCATCACTCATTCATAAATTATAGAAATTTGAAGAGTGTTGTTCTTGAACGAGCAATTGGTTTTTTCGGCAAAGAAAACTCACCAAGACGACACAACGCTCGGATTCAATACGCAATACGAAAAGAAGATTGTGACTTACTTTTCGATACTTTGTGTGACAGCGACTTGTTCTCATGTTTGTATTCATGTAATCGTCAAGGATTATCCTATTATTGGAATGATTTAATTTCAAAAATCCCTAATAGGAACGTACTTTATGCATTTGGTCAACAGCTTATAGAGAAACAGAGAAATGATAAAGACTATTTGAGACTCCTGTTCGACTTCACTTGTTTTTGTATAGACCAGATGGGAAATGGTGAAATCAGTTTTCTTGTGGCCAAGAAAGCCTTATCAATATGTAAGGAACAAAAAGGGGATAAACACGAATTTGTCCTATCTATCAACCTGCTTATGGCGAAGTCTTTGATGATGACTAGAGACTATGTCAAAGCCATTCAAATACTTGATGACACCATAAGAATATATGATATTGAAAAAACACTGAATGACGAAGTTGCAAAATGCTTTTGTTTTAAAGCATTAGCTCTTTCCATCACTCATCATCATGAAGAAAGTCTCTCATGCATACAACAAGCAAGAGAAGTTATCATAAGGTCCCATTTCCCAAGTTATAATACTAAAATAATGGCCTTCTGCTTTTTATTTGAAGGCATCATATACCTTTTCCAAAAGAATAAACGAGCAATAGTAAGCCTCGATGAAGCGTTTAAGATTTTGTACAACATCTTTGGCGGTTCTAGCATTATGTTTGGCGATGTTTGGCTCGCCATATCATATTATTTTTATCAAGTAGGCAAATATGTTGAGGCATACCAAGATGCTTGGTGTACCGCAATGGCCGAATATACAGGTAAATTGCATGATAATAATTTTCGCTTCGCTATCGCCTATCTTGTTGGTGGTATGATTCTATATAAGGCAAAAAAACACGAAGATGCTAAAGAGTATTTAGAAGGCGCTTTAGACATTCTCAAACAAAATAGCATAGCTGGCCCGCTACAAGAATTAATTGTTAAAAAATTAGTTGAAACGGCATACACCACTTAACGTATGTTAATTTTATGCAATTATTACAGAGTTGTCTAATAATTCGCTATCTTTGTATATCTCTTCTAATAGAGATCTGTTGGAAACATCAACATATTTCCTGTTAAACGAAAGAACATTAATTTTGGCAAATATGAAACCTACTTCTAAAAAAACATCTGCTAAAAATCCAGCAGACGACTATAACCAACTTGTGAACGAACTGCAGGACATGGCTCAACCCACACATTCGACACACGGCGAAGATGCGAGCCGTGATATCACGTCGCTCAAAAGCAGGGCACAGCAACTCTTGGTATGGATAACGCGTCACAAGAGCCATGTGGACCGTCATGAACTTGCAGATATCTGCAAGGAGGGCTTGAAAACCATTATGAAGATAATGAAGGTCACTGGCACAACAGACACTACTGAGTTGGAATTTGAACTGATGGTGTTAGAAGCCCGCAAGACTGCCTGCGAAGAGGCCTTCGCCGAGGACTTGAAAGGTTTCGACAACATTACCCCTGAAATTATTAGCAGTTTCGCCCCTGAACTTCAGTCATCGATCAAAGCCAGAATTGCCAAAGCAAAATCAAACATATTTACAACGAAAGATACGCCAGAGAAGTTACTTGACGAAATAGGGGGTATGCTCGGCAAGATGAAGGAAAGCCGTATCGATGAAATCATTTCGCAAACGTTGGACACCATTCCTTCATTTTCGCTGCTAAGGAAAAGCCCAATACTCAGAGATCAGCTTAGAAAACATATAAGGGAACACATTGAATATACAGAGGTCAAAGCTCTTATTAATCAAGTGAACACTCTTTTGGGAAATCGGTTACAAGTTTACTGCATCGAATCGTTTAAACTGCCAGATTCCTTGCGTAGTTTCATTTCTTCTTTTAATAACGAGATTGCTGATTTAATTAGATGGAATTGTAATGAAAGCCAGAAGTTTTCTAGGATAAGCATTAACGATTTTCATCCAGAAGATTGGTCTTTAGACGGTTCTGAAACATTAGTATTGTTCAAAAAAAATGTCGATAAGTATGAGGAGCTGTGCACCATAAGAAATGATTTTTTTTCAAATATTTATAAATTAAGAGAAAAGATAAAAAGGTATGCTAATCTATATGATTATGTTAGCCGAAATATAAACGTCCAGGTAAAAGAGAAACCTTCGAATATGGATATGAATTCTTTTCGAAATTATTTAAGAGAGTTTTTTCAAATTAATGAAGATCTTAATAAAACAATTTCCAATTCTGGTGGATTACGACATCCCGATGACAGATATCTATCGTATTACAACAAAAAAGTTGATGATCTGATATCAAAGATATCTTAAAGGAAGCCAAACAATCTTGCACCCCATAATAAAAAATAGATGGCAAAAACAACTAACGATAAGCTAAACAGTTCCAAATGGGAACTTTGGAAGCAGAAATGCGAGATGACATGGAAAGACTCCCCTGCCATCTATTGGAGCGTTCGTCAGTTGATAGAGAACGAATACCCCCCCCGCCGTGAGATGATGCTGTCGTGTATCTGCTATGCACATACAACCATCACCAATCCGAACAATCCAAAGGATTCTTTAGCCTTCCCACTAATTCACAAATACAGCGACTATGCTGCCACCGCCTTCGAAGACGATGAGAACAATGGCCTGATACTGGATCTGGCACTGCGTGCCATTCGTTGTTTCTCGATAGGTGATTCTATCGTTTATCTTATGGATTCCGACATCACGGGCAACTTTAACAAGATTGAGCGTCTCTTGCCGACCTCCAACAATGTACAGTATGTGACCAGAGAAAACGACATAGACAATGTCCTCCATAACCTAGCCGAACAGACTGAACAAAACAGAAGAATCATCAACATTGAGGCCTCCGACGTGATGACACATAATCGAATGTTCCCCAAGGCCTTCATTCCATCTCGATTTATCTTCATTCGCGACATCGCTTCCACGCTTAACGACAGACAAATTGGCTCGCTGACGACCTTGATACAAAACAAAAGTGCGGCAAAGGCTGGCATTTATGTTTTTTACAGTTATAAAGAGAAATCCTTGGAGCACAATAGTCCACTCAAGCGGCTAATTAACCTGTCGACTACGCTGAAGCTGGATCCTGTGTCATTCTCAAACGCCAAGCCGATGCCCATCCAATCGCCAACTATTCAAGACATAAAAGATATAGGAGCCTGGGCTAAGTGTCAGACACAGGACAAGGATGACGTAACGCTCAGCGACTATATTGAGACTGCTTTAAAATCCAAAAAGCTATGGCAGGATGAGGACAAACCCTTCAACGAACGTTTAAGCATACCTGTAGGCTATAAACCGGATAACACCATACAAGAGATCGAGTTCCGTTTCTCGAGCGGATGTCCACATTGCTATGTAGCAGGCAAAAGTGGCTATGGCAAGACAATACTTCTGCACAACCTGATTATTAACGGAGCCATCAAATATTCACCTAACCAACTTCAGTTTTATCTGCTTGACTTGAAAGGCGCCGGCCTAAGCTTCAACTACTATCGCCAACTGCCGCATGTGGCAGCATTGTCAATGGAAAACGATAGGGCATTTGCCATAAGTGTTTTGCAGAAACTATCGGATGAGAATCAACAACGAGCCGGGATGTTTGCCAAACAAAAGGTAACCAAATTAGATGACTACAACGATGTCGCCCGACAGAAGCACCTGCCGACATTACCTTATATTATGTGTATCATCGACGAGTATCAAGAACTGTTTCCCCAATACAACTTCCAAGCTTCGGATACGACCAAACTGCTGCAAAAGATTCTGAAACAAGGAAGAAGCCAGGGGATTATCCTGATTCTCTGCACGCAAAAGCCCGAATCGGAAGGCATGGGTGATCCTTCAAATATAGCCAATAGGATTTCCCTCCACCTTGACCTGCCATACGATAGCACTGCCCTACTGGGGAACATCGCTGCCACAAAGTTGTCGAACGCCGGTGATGCAATCCTAAAGACAACCAGTGTCGCTGACAAGAGTCCTAAGAACAACATACCATTCCATGTCGCTAATATTGATGAACGTCATGACTTGCCACGCTATGTTGAAGAATTATACAAGATTCATCTTGCACGCAACAAAGGTACTGATACCTTGAAACATTTGGTGTTCGACGGGGCAAAGATTTCGAAGAACCCGTCGTGGCTGAAAAGCGGGACACAGAAAAGAGTATTTCTTGGAGCTCCACGTTTCTGTCGCGAAGAACATATCAGTATCCAGTTCCATCGCAACTCGAGAAACAATGTGCTGATTGTCGGGAACGACCGGCATGCCGCACTCCGAATGATTAGCTTGATAAGTTACCAGTTCGTGCATTTATACAATAAAGGACAGGTTATCATAACCGACCTTCAGAACGACGATGAACCGACATACCTCGCGCTCTCCTTTCTGACTGAAGGGACGCGCGACATCCAGCTGTCCATACGCGAGACGCCTTCGGAAAAGATAACAAGTTTGCACGAGGAGATAAAGTTTCGTACAAATATCAAAGGCTCATTCCCCGAGATGCTGTTCATAATCATCGACTACAAACAGCAACTCTTCGACAAGGACACACAGAAAAAGCTGAAAGCTGTAATATGTGATGGCCCCAACGTGGGCATCCATACCATTGTATACGGCTATAACAGCAACAATCTCTCAAATATGCTGAATGACTATCAGACGCAGCTTTCTTCACAGTTTGAAATTAAGATAGGTCTTATGGGTGGTGAGCCCGCAAAGAGTTTTTCGGAAACATTCTCTAGTGCCGAACTGGTGGAAAAGGCAGGCTGCGCACAAATCTCGGCTCCTCATGTGATGTTAGGAGAAAAAAATGATTCTAGAATCGGATATCCATTCCTGATTTACCATGAGGTGGGCGATGATAAGATACAAGATCCTACCCTTACAACTATTTTCTCAGGAATGCATTACCCTACTGATTACGAAACGAATTAAAAATTGAACTATAAAGGAATTGCCTATGGGAATACTTGATTCTATTAATTTTGATACCTCTAACATAGGTTACGAAGATGGATATAACGACGGATTGGCTGGGAAACCCAAGAATTATGTTCACATGGTTCAGTCCAAGACTGCCGTAAAATTCGCCATCGGAGGCGACCTTGCTTTGGACTCTTATATTGAAGCTTATAAAAGAGGTTATGACAAGGGACAGGAAGATGCCCACAGCATTAAGAAAGTTGAAATTACAGATCAAACAAAGAACAATAAAAAAACAAAAGTTATGGAAAAAGACAACTATTTGGAAGATGACTATCTCGAAAATAGCGAGGAAGAATTTGATGAAGAAACCGAGGAAGAATGTCAAAGCATTATTAAAGGAATCAATGCGCTGGTCAAGCTATATAATTTCTTGATCAGAGATTGTTGTGACAGGCTTCAGGGTATCAAGATTCCACTTTCCGACCAAGTAAAGAACCTCGCACGGACAGGAGTTCCCATCGAAGCCTGTCACACTGTCAATCACGAATACATCCCTGTCGATTGGGAGAACTTCGATGCTCTATACAACAATATCGTCGAAAGTGATTTGGTTCTATTGGAACAGATGATTAAAAAGCAGCAGGAATACTATACTGCTGTTTCAGACGAAATTTACGAACCTACTTTATACACTCTTAACGAAAAAACGGAATGTCAGACGAATATCATCCGTAGGGCTGATAATGGGACGCAATCTTTATCGCTTCAGAAAAGCGGTTTTCAGGCCTTTATCGATTATTTAGACCGTCGTATTGACGACATCTTCAAAATCTGTTCCAAATACAATTCATTTACTGAGAGCCTTGGCGAAATTGGTCTGCCAGAAGAATATCACGAACAATACAAGGAAGAATGTTATGAAACGAACAAAGAGTATTTTGACAAGATCATCAGGCACTTGAATCAGGACAAGGAATATCTAGAACAGTGCAAAGCAAAACTCTGAAAATGTACACATTATATAAAATGCCGTATTGGGCATAAAAGTCTATCTCCCTTTTTCTAAACGGCAGTGTTCAGCAGCTACATGATTTTTCGATTTGTAGCTGCTGATCTTTTTGAATGAATATCTCATTCCAATCTCTTTTCTGGACTTTTTCCCTTTTTTTTGCCTAATTCTCCCTTTTTTTCTTGTCAATGTTGTAATTTTTACGGAATTATTCGGCCATTATAAATGAAAACCATCGAAAAAGAATGGAATTCAAAGGAAAAAAGAATGATGCGACAAGTTATTTGATTTAATAATGCATTTAAAAAATTTTTGACTATGATTCATTTTAATGAAAAGACAATGGAGTTTGAGGACACATCCTCATCCATAGGAGAAGATATAGCCGGTGCAATATGCACAATAATATACCTAATAATAGGTGCTTTTGTCTTCTTCATTTATGCGAAAGAGGCTTTTGGCATCTTTTGGGGTATTCTCTACTCTATCTTTTGGATCTATGCAGGTCCGATTGACTATTTTTTCTTTCAGTGAATAACATCAAGTATCACCAAACAACATTATCAATATGAAAAAACGGAATTTATTCAAAAAACGGAAGGCTGTTGGATTCTTTCGAGGCAGACAGCCTAAGAAGGGTCATGACACTAAGAATGTCAAACCTATTCAGTTCATCTCTCCAATAGTTGAGCCCACAGAAGATTCTGTAGTATATATCTATAGGAGTGAGTTTGACATCCTTAGCAGGTATATCCTCGATTGTCCAAACATTGAAACAGGCGGAGAACTGATGGGATTCTTCACTGAGCATGGCGATTTTGTGGTATGTTTAGCCATTGGCCCCGGCACCAACGCCAACCACCAAACCACGTTCTTTCAACAAGATGTGACATATCTGAAAAAGTGCTACTCTGCGTTAAACAAGAAATACGGGCTTCGGTATATCGGCGAATGGCATTCTCACCATAAGTTGGGTCTTGCTAAACCAAGTGGACACGATGCGACAACAGTGGTCAATGGCATGAGAATACTCGCGGTTGACAGGTTTCTCCTATGTATCGGCAACGTGGATAAGAAAGATCGTTCAACTCTAAATGCCTATAGTTTCCATCAAAAGGAGGATTACAACTACCGACAGGTAAAATGGAAAATCATTGACACAGAAAGTCCATACCGCTCATTGATGGAAACAAATAACTCCAATTTGCTTATTATGCCTCACACAGAGAAGCCATGCCATGGAGACAATCTCATGGCAGAAGAGCATCCCTCACTTAATGCGACGACACCAAAATACAAAAAGGATTATTGGCTTGACAACAAGGACAACAATTTGGTTCTTAAGAAGATGATTGATTTCCTGTCTGGGGATGAAAATGAGCGTAGCGTTAAACCGATGTTGGATGAACGTGGTCTTGTTCATCTCTTTGTACAGGGGGCTGAGAAAAATGAGGAAATCGTGTTTGGCGAAAATTTCCCGAATGAGGCACCGCTGATTCTTTTTTCAGACGGACGACAGTTTGAAGATTCTACTGAATGGGAGATTGGAGAAACTGTCTTAAACAATTTTATTCATTATTATAAGGCATTATCCTACAATCATAGACAAGATATCCTAAAAGACCGCAGTTGTAAAATTGTTGTTTTTAATACATCAACTAAGGAATTCCAATTCCAATCAGCAGACTCATCAGAAACAGAAAAAGGACTCAGCGTCACGGAAATTTGTAGAGAACCATTTCCATTCTGATCAATATTTCTTCCTCTGTATTCACAAATGTGTTCTACAATACTAAACATTTAAAATTTCGCAAACATGAACAAGCAAGAAAAAATGGGTGAAGATATCCGCATCCAAGGCGGAAAGTCTTCTGGAACAATGACTGAATTGGTGTTTAATCCTAATAAGGTGGAGTTTGAGACTCGCCCTCAGGGAACTTCTCTCGGATCTGGCGAATTGAATGTCACCGAAATGACAAAGGAAGGTTGGGCCTTTTGACACTAAAGTGATGGCATATGAAAGTTTTGATTAACATTTTAACTATACGACTATGAATAAGCAAGAAAAAATGGGCGAAGACATTCGCATCCAAAACGGTCAAAGTACTGGTACAATGACAGAATTAGTGTTCAATCCTTTAAATGGAGAGTTTGAGACTCGTCCTGAAGGCTCTTCTCTTGGTGCAGGAGAGTTAAACGTTACAGAAATGTCTCAGGAAGGCTTTGCTTCTAATGTTGGGATGATGACAGAAGAAAGATTCGCACTTGAGAAAAGAGTATTGGAACGTTATCAGCCATCCAACACTTATGTGTTTAAGGATCTCTCGACCAACAATCCTTATGTATTGATGGCGGCTCGGACGAATAACAAGAATGTATATACTCTCCGTATTGACCTGAAGGATTTCCCTAACAGTGTACCAAAAGCATTTGTTACAAAAATGTTGAAGGATAAATCAGGTGCCAATATGGACTATACCAGTGGTGGTATGCACACACTCTCTTCTGAGTACGGATATACGCGCATTTGCCATTATTCTGGAAGTGCCTGGGGACCAAATGTGTCACTCTACAAAGTATACATCAAATGCTGTATATGGTTAGAGATGTATGAACTCCATCTCAAAACAGGGAATAATATCGATTATTATCTGAAACACCAATGTTAAACAATTCAAACGCTTATATATTATGGAAATGAATAAATATATATATGTTGACAGCGGTGAGTTGGAAGCATTTCTTGAATCTCCCAAAGATAATATTGCCGGATATGGTTATGAATGGAAGAACGAAGGTGTGGTTCACTTACATACTTCACCAATACCTTATCCCTTCGGAGAGAATGTAGAAGTGTGCTTCGCTAAGGGAAATGCAATAGATTACCTCTCCGACACTTATTCTATAGGAGTGGAAAAAGTTGACGGTAAGTTAAAAGTTGAAGCAATATACCTTCTCGCAAACGGTGAAAAGGTACCTATGGAAGCAAACTTTATTCCATCGAAAACTGAGCTTTATTCGCCCAGTAAGGGTGTCCTTGAGACGAGTGTCCTGGCAAATAAAAGAGCTTTAATCGTAGGGCTGGGTAGTTTCGGCTCACACATTGCTGTTGAACTGGCAAAGGCCGGTGTAGGTTATTTCTCCCTTTTTGACAATGACAGATTGGAGCTCCACAATCTTTCACGTCATAATGCAACAGTGAACGATTTGGGACGTCTTAAGACAGATGTAATTGAGCAAGCGATTAAGGGGAAGAACCCCTATGCACATGTTGAGAAATATCCAGTAAACATCAATGAAAACTTGTCACTGATGGAGAAAGAAGTGGAAAAAGCCGACATAGTAATCTGCGCTACGGATAACAACGAAAGTCGCTTCAATCTTTCCACCATTCTTGTTAAGCAGCAGAAAATCTGCATTTTCGGAAGAGCCGTTACACGTGCTGAAGGAGGTGACGTGTTCATATACCGCCCAGGAGGCCCTTGTTATTGCTGTCTGATAGGAAACCAATGGTTTGATCATGCTCATGAGGAGATAACAGATGAGACAAGTGCACGTCGTAATGGTCAGATTGCAGCATATACATCTGAATCAGATGCTGATGCAATGGTTCAGGTCGGATTGTCTGCTGACATCGAACCTATTTGCAACATGATGGTAAAGCTTGCGCTGATGGAACTATCGCGTGGAACCGCCTCTGGAATCTCTTGCTTGGAGGATGAACTGGTATATAACTATTATATTTGGGCCAATCGCCGTGAGAGACGCCATAAGAATTGGGCACCGATGCCTAGTGGCGGTAATCAACCTACAATTATGCGCTGGTATGGAGCTCATATCAAAAAGAATGAGACCTGTAGCCTTTGTTCAAACAGTAACGCGATATTGGATGAAGGCCAAGAGCTGAAAAACAGCTACAGTGTTGAGATTAGTAATAATGATCTGTCTGATATTACAATAGAAGAGTAATGAATCCAATACGAATCATCGTTAAGCCCAAAATGCCGGACGACACCTCTGAGAACTCCCGTAATATAGGGTCTGCCAAGGTGTTGTCTGGCAGAATATTTGTGCTTTCGGTATTTGTTGGTCCCATTTCCAATCCATGGAAGCAATCTGACATAAGCAGGCAGAAACAAAAGGTTTTTGAGGCTGAACGCTGGCTCAAGATGCAGGCTTTACGATATGGGAAACAAGTGGATTTCGAAAATTCAGCTTATGGATCCGACGGAACATTTATAGACAATGACATGCCCGAGCACTGCGACTCCGCCGATGCCTACTCTTATCCTGCAAAGGTATTATTGAAAATGGGATTTCAAAATCATAGTTCTTTTATAGAATGGGTGGGTAGGAATACCCAATGTACACAGAGCTTGGTAGTGGTATTTTCTAATACATATGGGCGTAGCTTTGCATCTCCAGTTAGTAAAGACTTGTACCAGTTCAATCCTCAGCGATATAACCTTGATTGCTGTTTCATCTATAGAGGATCCAGTCCAGATGTCAGAGAATCAGGAGCAGGAACTATAGCCCATGAGATATTACATCTCTTCGGTGCCTGGGATTTATACGAATTAGACAATACTGATCGAGTGAGAGCTGGGAAAACGTCCGTAATGTTTCCAAGATCAATCATGATTCGAGACTATTATAATATTTGGGACATGCAGATTGACGAGATAACGGCTTGGCTGGTTGGACTTAAAGAAGATGGGAAAGATTGGTACAGATGGTTCGAGCCGAAGCAGGAAGAATACTTATGTTTTTAATTATAAAATGAGCAGAAAATGAATTTAGATTATTCAAAATTTACGATCAAGTCGCGCAAAGCGATTGACAAGGCTGTTTTATTGACACGGCAGTGTCAGTATGCAACCATTGAACCACAAGTTTTGATGGTTGCTGTCTTTCAAGAAGGAAATGAGATGGTCCCATTCTTGTTGAATCAGATGGGAGTGGAAAAGATAGCTTTTTTTTCGGAAATTAGCGACACAATGAGGAATCTTCAACGGGCAAACGTTTCAGAACCAGAATTTTCCCAGGAATCGCACGATATTCTTCAGACTGCAATAAGACTGGCAGAGAACGACCGACGTTCCGTTGTAGCTCTTGAATATATATTCTGGGCTTTTGCACTGGTACCGAATATTGTCAGTAACGTGATGGAACGACATGGAATTAACGCACAAAAATTGGTACAGGCCATACGTGTATTCCAACAAGGGACTGAGCAACAAGAGGAGAATTCTAATAGAGAAGATGACGGGCTGCCCACCCTCCATAAGTATGGATCTGATTTGATTTGCATGGCTGAAGAAGGAACTATTGAACCTGTGATAGGGCGTGATGAGGAGATACGGAGAATACTACAGATTATTTCTCGCAAAACGAAAAACAATCCTGTACTTATCGGAGAAGCGGGAACAGGTAAGACTGCGATTGTTGAAGGATTGGCTCATAGACTGGTTCGCGGAGATGTTCCTCAAGAGCTTCGAAACATCAAACTCTTCTCTTTGGATCTCACATCATTAATAGCAGGAGCTCAAATGCAGGGGGAATTTGAGAAAAGGCTGAAAAAGGTTGTCGAAGAAGCGGAATCCGACCCTAATATTGTACTCTTTATTGATGAATTACACTTGATTATCGGTGCAGGACAGTCATGTGGAGCAATGGATGCAGCAAACATACTGAAACCAGAGTTAGCACGAGGCAAGATAAAAATCATCGGAGCAACTACTTTGGACGAATATCGTAAACACATCGAAAAGGACAAAGCTTTTGAACGACGTTTTCAGAAAATTATGGTTGATGAGCCAGACGTAGATTCTGCCATTTCTATCATGCGAGGAATTAAAGGTCGCTTTGAGAATCACCATCATATCAAAATTTTGGACAATGCTATTGTATCAGCTGTAAATCTGTCTCACAGATATATCTCAGACCGTTTCCTCCCGGATAAGGCTATTGACCTGTTGGATGAAGCCGCTTCAAGCATGCGCATAGATCGAACTTCCATTCCCCATGACTTGGAAATGCTCAAGCGCCAGATAAGGAACAAAGAGATTGAGAAAGAGTCTCTGATTCAAGACGGCATTCCCGAACAATCGGATGCTATCCGAGTTCTCAACGAAGAGATTGCCGACCTTCACGAGAAAGAGAATGTCATCAATGCCAAGTGGCAAAACGAACGCCATTTGCTTGATAAGATTCAGTGCTTGAACTCAGAGTTGGAACGCATCGAACTAAACAGAGAGTCGGCAGAGAGGCAGGGCCGATATAGTGAAGCCGTGGAATTACAACGACAAGGGAGTGCCCTTAAACAGCAGATTGAAAATCTTGTAGCGGAAGTTAACGACAATGAGGCGGCTCTATTAAAAACAGCTCTTGATGAAAAAGATATTATGAGAGTTGTAACCGCATGGACTGGAATTCCCATGTCAAACATGTCACAAGATGAAAGTGAGCGACTGCTGCACATAGAAGAAAGCCTTCATCACTCGGTTATAGGACAAGAAGAAGCTATCAAGGCAGTGTCGAATGCAATACGTCGTAGTCGCATGGGTCTTAATGATGCCAACAAACCAATTGGAACCTTCCTCTTCCTCGGCACAACAGGCGTAGGTAAGACAGAACTGTGCAAGGCATTGGCAGAGTATCTGTTCGGAACTCGCGACATGATGGTGCGCATTGATATGAGCGAGTATCAGCAAGAACATACGGTATCGCGGCTTTTCGGAGCACCTCCAGGATATGTGGGCTATGGTGAAGGTGGACAGCTGTCCGAGGCAGTACGCCGTAAGCCTTATAGTGTGGTGCTTTTAGATGAAATAGAGAAAGCCCACCCTAAGGTGTTTGAAACTTTGCTTCAAGTGCTTGATGATGGTCGCTTGACCGATGGACAAGGTCACTTAGTGAACTTTAAGAACACTATCATCATCATGACGTCAAATATAGGGCAAGATGTCATACTTAACAACCTTACTGGGCAAGAAAACAACTTGCAACTGGTAGAGATGACGACAGAACAAGTACTTATCAGTCTAAAAAAGCGAGTTACGCCTGAGTTTATCAACCGAATTGATGACATCATTATGTTCTTACCTCTGAGCATGAATGACATAATAGCGATAACTCATATTCAGCTCACAGCGTTGAAAGAGAAACTATCGGCAAATAAACTTGACGTACATTTTGACGAGTCTGTCGCATCTCTCATTGCTCAGAAAGCATATAGTCCTGAATATGGTGCCAGACCTGTCAAACGCGCTATCAAAGAAAACGTCGTTGATTCGATATGCATGGCCTTGCTTCGCCAGAAAGTGTCCAAGCAGTTGCCAATAGTAGTGACAGTCGATAATGGACATATAGCAATACATAATGACGGGTATTAACGCGATTCACTACCAACAATTAAACCCAAATCGGTCATAAGAGATTCAAGTCGCTGTCTTCGATGTATAAATGACTATAAGCTCGGCGTACACTCCACTTTCTGGAAACTACTTATATAATAGTAAGAGGATGTGTATTTTGAAGTGAACCCCAGAAGTTGGACAGAATACTTCTGGGGTTCACTTCATTTTGACACACCCTTTTATTATATTTTTGCAATGAAGTGTAATTTCTGAGTTATTTAAACCCATATATGATATGAAGACCTACGAAAAAGGATGGGATTCAAAATGAGAATAAAGAGACAATAGTTAAACCGAGTAAAAAATGAAGTTATGTGTTACTGCGAAAAATGTAGAAAAGAATTTCGACGTCCTAAATTGGGACCAAGAATAGTGTTGGAATCAGGTTTTTTTAAGCCTACGGTGTATGACTTGGAAATTGAATATTCGTATCTTGAATATGAAACGTATGTTAAGGCTTATTACTACAAGCGAAATCTCTATTGTCCCAAATGTGGAAGTTTTTATGAAAAGATGGATTACTACTGGGCCAGTAAGTTAGGCGAGATAGCTCCACGTTATATGATAACAAGATATTATGAGTATTGCAGAGATAATGGTTTGATAGGTAAATACTTTTGGGATTATCACAATTATCCAGGGCAGTCTGTGTAACGAATCAATAACATAGTCAGAATAATTCTCTATTGATACAATCAAAGAGGCGAATGCCTGTATTATATTTATTAACAATTTAAATTCTTACAATTATGAAAAGTTGGTGTCAAGTACAAGTTTTGAAGAACGGCCGCAGAGATTGGCCGTATGAGTATGCATGCGTAGCTGCAAAAGTAGATGGCTTCTTTGGCGGAATGACGCGCGACGTTCGAACGGATGATAGAGGCATTGCTATCATCGAATGGTCGTCAGATAATGATTTGGAAAAGATTTATGTGTCTGGTCAAACATTCCATGGACCATTTGAAAATGGACGTAGCTATACATTAAACTATCGTGTATAGGGTATAGAACGATAGCCTTTCACTACATCTTAATCGGTCATTAGAATTCTCCAACTTTGTCAGAGAGTATTTCTAATGATCGATTTTGGTGTGAAGGATTAAACATAAGAACGTTTCGGGCAGCAATAATAATTTACAATATTTTTCATAATACGTGCGGCAGGAGATAGTGCACTTGAGCATCCTTAAGATTATTGAAGGACTTACCACGGCTTCTATACATTCCTGACGAATCGACGTAAATATAGATGTGGTTACTGTTTGGCCCATAATAATACCTGTCTCTGCCAATGTAACAATCGTGAACATATCTGAAAGCGTATTCGTACTCTCTCATACCGTCTTCCCAACCAGTCTCAACAAGGTATAAGTCATCTACTATTTCTCTATAGTAATCCAGCACTTCCTTTAATTCTTTATCGGGTTCGTAACTCGGAGTTCTCTTTAGCCAGTCAGGTAGTTTGCAGAGAAATGAATCTACAATTGTGCCTATGATGCCATCCTCGTTCCCCGACTCCAGTTTCTTAATGCTCTGCTTGGTATCTATAACTTTCTCGTGATTTTCGAGATACCAATTAGAATAAATGAGTAGTGCCTTCCGATAGAAATTCACTGCTTCTACTCTGTGGTTGAGCCGCTCATGGAATACACCATAGAGGTAAAATGCGTCAGCTAAGAACACATGTTTCTCGCCTACCACTTTTAGTGTAATGTTCATGGTCTTCTCAATGTACTCCTGACTTTTGGCGTAATCGTTGATTATTGCATAATATGCAGCCATGTTGCGGTAAATATTCATTACTTCTGAGCATAATTCTCCTCTTGTCGGAATGATAAGATTCAAGGCCTTTTCTAATAACCTAATAGATTCTTCAGTCTTTTTTCCTTGCTGAAGTAAGAACGCTTTTTGAACAAGAAGTTTGGGATAGTATGTGTCATTCCTGTCGTTCTCATCGTGAAACATCTTTGCAATGCCAATAACCTTTTCCAGAGGTGTTTTGGCCTTGTCATACATACCCAGATGAATGTAGACTGATGCCAATTGGTCGTAGTCCGTATGCAAAAGAGACTCATACAGATCTTTTGACATAGTAAGAATCTTGTTCGCTGAATTTTTATCGCCAAGAACGTCTTTGGCGAAAAAACCAATATCGGCAAGGGTATGGGCATTTTTCTCTGATACTGGTATTTCTTTTTTAACGAAGGTTCCGATGCTGTATCTTTTGCGGTTTTCAGATTTGTAGATGACAGTCCAATACGGATACAATTCAGCCAATCCGCTACTCTCATACAAATGTGAGAATACATCTAAATCAAGCAAGGTGTTATATAATGAATCGATATCCTTTAACTGATAATACTGGAACAAGCACTCTTCGATAGCCCTAAAATCAGATGAAAGGCTAAAACGGGAAACAAGCATCTGGCGAACCATTCTTTCTTCATTGCTATAACGCAGAGCAATCGCAGAGGAAATAGTAAGCTTGCCGATATAATATTTATCGTTTCTGAGTGTCAGAAGATGGGAGAGGGCATGATAGATATATGACCACTGCATGATTGGAGTATTGGAAATCTCTAATATCTCTGATTCTGAGAGCCCGGCCTTTGAGTATGTGATTAAACAGAGTATTAACCTCACGGTTTCACGCCCGTAATCGTTCTCCATTCGTTCAAGCATCCGATTGTAGAAATGGCTTAATGCATCCTCGCAATAATATGCTATGCGCTCGTCAAGAAGTTCATAAGAACCGAAGACCACCAATTCGTTAAGAAGAGATTTCAGCGTGAGAATGTTCCTTGCTCCATTCGGTGTGGGTAGTGCTAAAGAGTAAGCAGATAATATATTGTCAATTTGCTTGTCGGAGAGACGTTTTCCACTCTTTCTCAAATATCTCTGGATAAACAAACGCTCTTCGTCGGGTTCAAAAGACCCGAGAAAGTGACAGGAGTTGTATCGTCTATAGAATATCTCCTGAGTGGCATCATCATAGGGCGTTGTAACAATCAGGCACACATTTTCTGGGATGACAGGCATCCATTCAAGCTCCTTCGAACCGTCATAGTCTGACAAATGCTGCAATCCATCAAGTATGATGAAAAGAGGTTTATTGTCCTTGACCTCCTGCAGCATTATGTTGAGTACGGAAGTATAATCTTTTTTCCTTTCTTCTTCATTAGTTTTAAAATCCATCCCATACATTGAAGACACCTCTATGCACAATCGTTTAAGGATTTTCCTTGGGTCGCCTCCCAAGTATCCCACTCCGACAAAATGATATATGAAATTGTGAGAGTTGTCGTATTGCCTCTCTTTTATCCAATTGGCAACAAAAGCACTCTTCCCGTAGAAACAATTCTCATCGTTCGTAATCATTACATAGCGGTCCAGCATCTGATTCATTGCATAAACGGTGTGTTCGTTCTGGGTTTGTGGCACATAGATGTCGCAGAGTTCATTTAGGTAAGCTGCTTGAGCTTTGCTCTCTCTCGCCCACTCATTATCTTCCTCATCGTTTGGGAACAGCGATTCGATGCTTTCCGTCAACGCTTTCTCAACCATTTTGGATAGGTCATCTGACGTATCATAGTAAGCGAAATAAAAGCATTCTTTCTCAGAAGCATTTGTTTTTCCATTATTCAGTAGCGTAAGGTCACGCCCTTCCGTTGTGATTTTGGAAATCAGTTTTTTTTGTTTTTTGTCTATGAGTATATCATTTCTTTTAATGAAGAAAAGAGCATTGGGGTGATCCTGTCTTCGGAAGACAGCAAACTGCATTTCCATTTCTGTGATGCTGAGTCCGTTTTCGATGTCTTCTCTCAGCCATTTATACTGATCGAAAAGCATGTTATTGCCCTTTAGATCCTCTATTCGGGGACTCCAACCATAGCGGGAGCCCAATATACCAATAAAGAATGGATGGCATCTTTCTATCTCGTTGAGACATAATTCGAGGACCTTACCACTCTGTGCCTCTTTCTCTGTTACGCCCCATCTTAGGTCTATGGGAGTCAAAGAGACCATTCGCTGTGCGGCGAACGATTTCAGTTTGGGAAATGTCTTCTTGATAAGGGTTTCCCTTTCTTCCTGCATATCCTGAAAGGTTGAGGATATAAACACGGGCATTTGTCTGTTGAGTATATTATTCTTCATTGTCTTTATTTGTCATCATGAGAACCGTTGTTTCTTTGGTTATCTTAGCTGATTGGAAAGAGGTTGTCTATCTGGATATTTTTAAACTGGCAGAATGCTGGATGGCTGCGATAGAAAACCAGGCTTCCTCCGGGAACGAAAAGGACACATGAATCGAAGTCAACTCCTTTGAATTCGTAGGCATTAACCACCAATTTGTTTGGCATGGTAATTTGGATATGGATTTCCTGAAGATTTCTACAATCTTTGAAGGCATCTTGGCCAATGCTCGTGATGCTGGCAGGGATGGTGATTCTCTTAAGCGCAGAGCCCTTGAAGGCGTAACTAGCTATGGTCGTTACGCTATCTGGGATGACAGAATTCCCGCATCCTGCCACTAAGATGTTGGCATCCGTCTTGATGATGGCGTTGCAATCGTTGCGAGAGTCGTAGACAGAATTTTCTGAAGCCACCTTAATGGTTGACAGTTTTTTGCATCCGTCGAAAAGGTCTTTTCCTATTGTGGATATGCAAGCAGGTATAGTGATATGTTCTAGTTCTGTACAACCATTGAATGCCAGATCATCAATCCGAAATACAGTATCAGGGATAGTTATGGTGGAGCGTAATAGGTTGCGAACACCACTGATGCTTTTTCCATTATCGCTATAAAAGAGCTCATTTGTATCGATAATATCTTCCGTCTTAATGGTTTTGAATTCATGGAAAGCAGGATGGCTTTTATATGCTTTCTCGGCTCCTGTTGGAATATACAGGATAGTCTTGTCGAAGTCTATGCCCTCAAAGGCATTTGAATGGATGAAAACATGATCGTTTTCACCATAACAGATAGTTCCTTCTTTATCTTCTATAATAATACTGTTTTCCCCGATTATAGGGTCTGCGATGGCTGGATTCTTCACTTTAATATGAATTGCCTTAAGATTAGGACATCCTTGAAAAACACCATATCCTATACTCTCGGTTTTTGGGGGTATAGTAATAGATTTGAAATGGGTGCAGTGTGCAAAGGCATATTCACCCATCTTAAGTACACTGTCTGGCAAACAGATAGATGTCAGAGCTGTATATGAGAACGCCGAATTACCTATTTTTTCAACGTTATCACCTAAAACGATAGAGGTGAGGGAAGAGCAGCCATAAAAAGACTTTCCATAAATAGTTTTAACATTCTCGGGAATGATGATTTCTTTCAGACTTGTACAATCCTTAAAAGCTCTGTTCCATATTTCCTTCAGTTGGCTGGGCAGATGGACAGAAGTGAGAGAATGACATCCAGAGAAAGCGTCGGCTTCAATGACTTTTAGATTGTCAGATAGATGAACTGTCTGCAATGATATGCAATCTTCAAAAGCACTGCATCCAATGCTTGTCACACTGTCGGGAATGACTATGGACTTAAGGGTTGAACAGCTATAAAAAGTGTTGTCTCGAATTCTTTTGATGCTGTTAGGTAAACGGACAGACTCTAAATTTGAACAACCAGAGAAGGCCTCCGCCCCTATGCCAATAACACTATCGGGGATATCTATGGAGACAAGTTTGTCGCAGTTAGAGAATGCTTCACTAAATAAGAAATGGGTATCCTCTCTGATTTTACATTCCGTTAGCGATTTATCAACTATCTCCAAGAGGAAATTGCCTAAATACCGAGCATTATCCTCAATGGGGAGACTTATGCAGCCGTAAAAGGCACTCTTATTAATGCTTATGAAATAATTGTGAATGGTTACAGATTGTAAGGATTCGCAATGATAAAAAGCACTTTTCCCAATCTTCAAAATATTTTCAGGAATGGTGATTTCTGTTAGTTCCATGCAGAATCCAAAAGCGCCATCACCGATTTCTTCCACACTGGATGGTATTTTGGTGTCTTTGCAGCCAACAACCAATTTGTTAGTTGCCATCTCAATGATGGCATTGCAGCCGTTACGGGAGTCATAGATATTGTTGTCGGGATCCACTTGCAGGGAGTCACGGAAACGACACCAAAAAGCACCATATCCGATACTTTTTATGTTACGAGAGATAGTGAATGAAGTAAGTTTGTTGCAGCCGGCAAAAGCATAATGTTCGATGCTTTCTATGCTGTTGGGTATGAAGGAACTATTGCTCCCACGGATCAGTTTGTTGGATGCAGTCTCAATGATAGCATTGCAGTTTTCACGGGAATCATAAACAGGATTGTTTACATCCACCTGAATGTGGTTTAGGGAGAGGCAACCGAAGAAGGCAAAGTCACCTATGTGAGTTAAATTGAGGGGGATGTGAATATCTGACACCTTTCTACAGCAGCTAAAAGCCTCACTGCCAATGCTCGTTATACTATCTGGCAAATCGATTGTCTCCAACTTGAAACAATCGCTGAACGCCTTTTCCATGATGGTCTCTACACCACGAGAAAAGGAAACATCAACAAGCTCCGTACATCCTTCAAAAGCAGATTCACCGATTGTCCGGACTTCTTTTCCAATAAGGACTGTCTTAATGCTGGTATTGTGAGAAAACCACTTTTCAATGGTAGGACAATGCAATTCGATATGTTTCAACTTCTCGCACTCGGCAAATGCGTGATTTCCAATATTGATTACTGTTGAAGGGATAACGATAGTTTCCATTCTTGTACATCCTTTAAAGGCTTCCCAGCCAATGCTGGTGACTCCTTTGGGGACAATGATGCTATTCAAACTGGTACATTTCTCAAATGCTTCTTCACCGATGGAAATCACATTGGCGGATATAGTAACAGAAGTCAGGTTTAAACAACCATAGAATGTTCTTTTGCCTATTTCAGGCACACCATTAGGAATGACAATGGAGGGAAGCGACGAACAGTTTTCGAAAGCACTTTCGCCTATTTTTCTTAAATGTTTGGGCAGGACGATTGACGTTAAAGCAGTACAACCATAGAACGTAAACCAATTGATAACATCGATGCTTTCAGGGATTACAACAGACTTTAGGCTGCAACATTCATAAAACACCGAACTTCCTATTTTTTTTACTGTATCGGGAATAATGACGGACTCGAGTTTAGAACAGTTACAGAAGACATTTTCCCCTATCTCTAATACACCAGGGTGAATTATAACGTTCCTAAGATTTTCACATAAGACAAAAGCATCATTAGCAATTGTTGTCACCTCTTCGCCGATTATAACAGTTTGGAGATTCGGCATGTTAAATAACCATTTTTCTATGGTTGGACAATGGAACTCTATTGTTTCCAGACTTGAGCAACCTTCAAAAGGGTCTTCCCCTATCTCTGTGACTTTTTGGGGAATGATTATGGACTTAAGGGCAGAACACCCAAAGAATGCACGATCGCCTATCTTCGTCACACTGTTGGGTGTTTTTACGGTCTTGAGCTTTGCACATCTCCAGAAGGCGTTGTCCTCTATACTGGTAACGGTTTCAGGTAAGACGACTTTTTTTAGGTTTTCACAATTTGAAAAGGCGCTGTTGTCAATACGTGTCACGTCCTCTCCAACAACAATCTCCTTAATGCTTTTCAAATATGAGAACGCTGCTATGGTCTCCTGCGAATAAATCTCTCCATGGGTCAGGTTCACACAGCCTTCAAAGACTTTATATCCAATAGTCTTCACTGTCTTCGGGATAATGATGGATTGCAGGGACGAACAGCCAGAGAAAGCATAGTCAGCAATTTCCTCAACTGTTTCGGGAATAGCAATAGAGGATAGGTTGGTGCAGTTCTCAAATGCACGAAGTCCAATCTTTCTCACACCTTGTGTTATTTGGACATCAGATAAATTGTTGTCATATACACCTATGATAGTTTCACCGTCTTCGCTATATATTAAGTAATTCTTCATCACCTACTTCATATTTTTTGATTCTAATTGTTCTCCTTCAGATAGACTTTATTCTATAAAAAAGATATGCTTGCATTTCCTAATGCGGTAGTCAAGTAGTTAGTCACCTCACTATCCTTCTGCCTATAAAAAACACTCGTTTCCATTTGAATGCAACTATTTTCTTTGCAAAGGTACTATTTTTATTCCTTCTATTTGCAATCTTTTTGATTTTATTATTCCATTAAAGTTAGAATGAGTTAAATTTCAAGTTTAAATAACAGCTCATATATGATATCGAAATTATTAACAATCAAAATTTGACAGGTATGGAAACGGCAATTTTAAACGGAGTCGGTAAGAAGATGAGAAAGGCCTACTTGAATGGACGAATCCCGGCAGATACTGTTCTTTTCTGTTTCAACAAAAACAAAAAGGAAGCAGATACGTTCAGCCCTTATGGATATACCATGTGGGAGATTCGTCAGCTGCTCAAAGAGTGCCACAATCCTCTTCTCAAAAGGAAGATAGAGGAAACCATTTCGATTAAAAGAGAACTTAAATGCGTCAGCAACAGCCAGAATAAGACCAGCTTGCAGAAGCTTGACACATTCAAAGAGAATGCGTGTGGCATCGGGTTAAGGAAAGTAATACAGAAGATGAAGAAGCTGTCCAAAATGACTGACGATATTGAAGTCAAAGCGGTATTGCTTCTTCTTGAAACTGAATTTGCGAACCTTTCGGCAAAACGGCGTAGTGGCTGGCATCGTAAGAAGATATATGAGCGTAAAACACTATTACTCCTTCATTTGGCTGGGATACTGGAACAGCTTGGATGGAGGCATGGGGTGAACTGCGAAACGGGTAAAAACGCAAACTTCCTGGTCTTCGTCTATCTGCCCAACGACGTACAACTGACTTGGCACTGCAACGAATACCAGATCTACGTGAGCTACCCCGATATTGATGCTCATTGGGATGGACAAGTTTGCATGACAATGGAGAAGATTCTTACATACATCGGAAAGAAGTACCTCAGTTGAATTGACAGAGTCTTCCTATCTCTATTCTAAAAATATATTTATCAAAACTGCGAAAAAGCAAGTAGGAAAAAGCAAGTTTAACTTAAATAATGAGAACAATGACAACAGCATTCGTATTCACAATCGTTTTTGCAACAATAGTGTTCTTTGTTGCAGTAGTAAATGGACTGAACTGCCATCGCAAGATCGGTGAGGTTTCAGAACTGAAGACTAAATTGGGACAAGCCGAGCAGGAAGTGAAACTCCTTAACGAGGAAGTAGCCCGCAGCAAAAGAGTTGGAGGTATCAGCGAGAGTAGTGTTCTCTCCCTGATTGGTGAGATGACACGCATCGAGAACAACCTCTACCACATGGAAGATGTGGCAGGACGCAAACAGATTGCCAAGGCTCTTGACCGTATGAAAGGCACTCTTCAGGCAGAGGATTACACGCCAGTACCGCTATTGGGTACCCACTATATGGAAGGTATGCAGATCTCTGCCGTATTCGTGCCTGATGAGCGTCTGCCACTCGGCAGCTCTATCATAATCTCTGTTCAGAAACCTCAGGTTAACCGTGGAGGTAGGATGATTCAGGCGGCCACTGTGACTGTAGGACAGAATGTATAACTTTATAACTTTATCACATATGGACAACAACGGAAAAATCAACAGAGGCATTGATCTCGGAACGACAAACTCGGCTATTGCCGTAATGGAGAATGGCGTACCTGCCATTAAGAAGAGTAGCACTCAAAAGGACACTATCCCGTCGGTGGTGTCTGTCAGCCGTCGTGGTGTCATCCACGTAGGCGATACGGCTGCCAATGATCTGGCCAGCCAGGTGCTTCGCGCTACCAAGACTTGGGACGCACGCTATGTCGCAACTGACATCTTTAAAGAGTTCAAGCGCACGATGGGAACCGTCGAGGTTTATCACAGCAAGAACCTCAAGAAGGACTTCACGTCTGAACAACTCTCTGCCGAAATCATCAAGATGCTTTCCGCCAATGCGGAGGTGAATGATGGTGGCGGCATCGTAATCTCTGTCCCTGCCAAGTTTAATGCCACCCAGAAGACCGCAACGGTGGAAGCTGCCCGTTTGGCAGGATTCCAACATGTAGAACTCATACAGGAGCCCATTGCTGCAGCCATCGCCTACGGTGTGGCTACTGGTCAGAAGGATGGCTTCTGGCTCGTCTTCGATTTGGGAGGCGGCACTTTCGATGCAGCTCTGCTCCGTGTCGATGGCGGAGTGCAGCAGGTGGTCGACACTGAAGGAGACAGCTACCTCGGCGGCAAAGATATTGATTATGCCTTGGTGGATAGCATCCTCTTCCCATACGTGAAGAAAGAATACAAGGTGGACAATATTCTGGCTTCTAAGAAGAAGGCGGCGATGCTTCGCGAGGCTTTGAAGACCTATGCAGAAGCGGCCAAGGTTCAGCTCTCAACGACACCCAGTGCCGAGATTCTTTCCGACCTTGGAGAATTGGGTAGCGACGACAAGGGTAAGGAGATTGAACTCGACCTGACCATTACCCGCGAGATGGCCAACCCCATCATGGAGCCTTTCTTCAAGAAGGCTGTCGCTATCTGCCAGAAGATTCTTGAGCGCAACCATCTTGACGGCGACCAGCTCACCAAACTCATCCTTGTGGGCGGTCCCACCTATTCTCCTTACCTACGCCAGATGCTCAAGGATGAAGTTTCGGCTAATGTCGACACTTCGGTGGACCCAATGACGGCTGTGGCTAAGGGAGCCACACTTTATGCTGCCACTCGCGACATCCCGACAGAGTTGATGGCCGCTCCCGATGCAGATGCCATTGAGATAGAGATGCGCTACGATACTATGTGCACCGAACATACCGCCTACCTTGCCATCAAAATCAAGGATAAGAAGGTGAAGATCTGTGGAATCACCCTTGAGGTGGTTCGTGGTGACGGGGCATGGACAAGTGGCAGAATACCTTACGAGGATGGCGGAATCGTTGTGGAACTCCCCTTGGTCGAGCGTTCAGCAAACAACTTCTCGGTAAGCTTCACCGACAATTTAGGCCATAACTTCAAGGTGACTCCAAATAATCTGACCATTCTCCAAGGCTTGCAAGTATCTGCAGCTCCATTGCCTTACCACATCGGCTTCGCCGTGTGGAACGAAGAGGATAGCCGCCAGGAGTTCGTGCCCTTCTATGGTTTGGAGAAAAGCAAGCCCATTCCCGCCCATGGCGTGGCAAACGGTCGCAAAACCACCATGCGTCTGCTGCCGGGCAATGAGTCGAATTTTCTCAAGATTCCCGTCTATCAGGCTGCAACATATGTGACCAATTCGCCGGCCGACCTCTATGAACATGTTGCCGACCTCGTGATTACCGGTAAGGATGTACAGCACGAAATCCCTGCGGGTACGGAGGTGGAAGTACAGGTGTCTGTCGACAGCAGCGAGATGATGAACTTTGAAATATACGTTCCCAAGACCGATGAAACGATTCGGAAAACGCTTGACACCACGCCTCGCTTCAACAGCATGGGCGCAAGCGAGCTTATTTACAGATATGCTGATAATGCCCGCAAGACGCTGGACATGCTGGAGTCAGAAAATGTTGCAGTCGATGTACTGAAGAACCGTCTGTATGCGCTTCGTAATAACCGCCATCATACAGAGACAAAGTCAATCGTGGAGCAGTACAAAGAACTGCTACGCGACATTTACCGCCTAGAGTGTGACACGGCATGGGAGCGTATCCTCCGCAATGTGGAGAAAGATATGGCATTACTGAAAGTGACGCTGAAAATAAGAGGCGATGAACGCGGCAAGGTTGCATATTACTATCTTGTCAAGAACATCGAGAGTGCCAAGGAGAACCGTGATGTGGCTTCTGCCAAGAAGATTCTCGACGAAATAAACTGGCTTATCCGTGATCTGCAATGGAAGGACAGAATTCCAAACGACATCAAGTGGTACGACCGTAATTTCGACAATGTTGCATGGTGCGACAATGAACACGCACGCTGGTGCATTGATCAGGCATTGGAACTGATAAGTAAGGAATTTACCAAGGAAGAGGGTCTTAAGGCATTACGTCGCATCCGGAGTGCCAGAGAGAACTTGGAGGAAATTCGCGAGGCAGAAGGTCTGCTCGGTTAAAACAACAAATAAGTATAGAAGTATGATTATCAAGGATTTCATACAAAACAATCCTTTCAGGGGTATGGGAGTCGCAACCAGCGACTCCTCTACCACCCTGTCGTCCAACAGTAGTCGTATGAAAGCGTATGCCGCCATCGGCAAGTCGGTAGCGTTTCCTATGGACATGAACGTTATCTTCGACGAAAAGGTCAAACGTAATTCATATTCGCTGGTGGCATACACGTCGTCGCTGAGTGTACCTATGGAACGTCTACGCTACGGCCTGTTCTGGTTCATGAACCTCACCGAGAGTGATGCTCTGGCTCTTTCGGTGCTACATCAGACGGGTGATTTGCAGAAGGCAAGAAAACTATGGGAAGATACCGAAGAGAATATGTCTTCTCTTCAGAACCAGCTGGTATGCTGTCTTCTGGAAGCTCCCCACACATACGCCAAAGCCATTCAGATTGCTTCAAACCTTTACGAACGTTATGGCTCAGAATTCATCTTGACCGTCAGCAACGGATTCAATGTCGTCACCCCAGATAGACTATTGCCCATGTTCTTCGAAGAGATTGTCATGGCTTTCGATGGCGATTGCCGTTGGTGGGACAAGGCCGTAAAGGACTGTGGCATTGGCCATATCGATGATTTGTGGGCAGAGATCAAGGGCAACTTCCTTATCGCCAAGATTCAGCAAGCACTCAATGTAGCGCAGTCGTCGGAATGCCACACTCCCCAGGCCCACTTCGATATCGCCCACGGACTGATGAAGCAGACGGAACCGATGCTCAAGACGCTGAGGGCTCTCTCGGATGTTCACATAGTGCTGCTATCGCGCTACTCCACCGTGGCAGATGCCGTCGGCAAGTTCGTCCTGGAGAATGAGATAGAGTACTATAACCACACCAGTTGGTTCCCCGGAAAGGAAAATAAGGTTCTTGTTCTCGAACGCTTCTGCTATCGTTATGCAGCTACCATACGCTTCAAGGAGCGCTGCCGTCTCAACATCAACATCACCCTGAGACGCAAGGACAATGCGCCACTCTTCTCTAACGGCATGCCCGACGGCCTTGCTTTCGAGAGCGAGCGCCAGAAGCGCAATGCCGGAATCTGTGCTATCCTGTCATCACTTGGAAACCGTGACAGATGAAAGAGTGGTATAAAAATGAGATATATAATTAATAATCAACTAATTAATTCAACTAATGAAACTCATGAAAAATTCATTCCCAACTATAATTATCGGATTGTTTTCAATATTACTTGTCTTTAACTGCTGCGTTGCCCATACGATTAGCTCCTCGGATATTTCTTGCCGATCGGAGGATGGTAAAGTGTGGATGGAAGTAGACACCCTTCACAATGCTTTGCTCGGACACGTTGAGCTTGACGGAGTGACGTCAACTCATACGTTGGTGATTTATGGACCAGAAATGGAAAATTATCCGAAGAGTGTGCACGCTCTCGGCGGCAAAGACAAGAATGTTTACCTCCTCATTTACTCTTATGGCCACCTGTTATACCTCGACGAAGCACTTGCCTATACCATTGATAAGGATGGGCTAAAACCTGCTTCTATATTCAACTTGGATGGTATCCTGGATTCGGTTGTCAGTTGTATGTGGTACGATCAGTTGGTAGAAGCGAGTGAAGGGTTTCCGTATGACAGCTTGGATGAGAATCGATTCGGAATTCATTACGATCAATACACCAAGCGATTATTTATTCCAATTCTTGACAACCATGACCTTGGTTCGGAATTTGCCAACACGAGCTGTCTGCAATATACAGGTCGCTTCGAAATACTTCATTATGATGGTAATACATTCGTCAGAGATGGTACTGATGGAGCATGGTGGTTACATCCTGAATTGCGCAACTATAAGCGAACGGTCAGCAACAAGAAGACCGCAGATGGTATTGAGCAGGTCGACTTGATGCCCGATGGCGCTTATCGCCGCACTTTTTGGAAGGGTGCCAAGACTCTTGATGACCTTCGCAAAAATCCTGATGTATTAAATATTTGCAAACGAAACGATGTGTAGAGATGTTGGTATAATGTTAGTAACGTATCTGAAAAAATATCTGTAACGAAATTAATAACAACGTAAAACATCGGCTTTTTGATTATGGAGAGTTCTTCAAGGAATTAATACTAACCTAAATGCCAAATCGGGGATCATTTTACTCATATTTTTAATAAGAGGAGGGGGTATTTCAAGTCATGAGGTTTGAATACCCTTTTTTCTTTCACCCCTCCCAGAAAAAAAAGGAAGGGGCATCAACCCCTTTTCTCTGTTCCAGCGGCATTCAGCCCCTAAAACTTTAGTGCTGCCTCGAAAAAGCCATGATAACTGGTGGCGACAAGACTCTTCGGAACGCTTATCCACAGAGCCTTCGATGACTCCTTGTACGCTTTTTCCAGTTCCTTGTCTTCCTTGAAAACTATCATAGGCATAAGGCCAAGATATGGTGTACCTCTCCACGAGTGAGGCAGTCTGAACCCAAGGCATCCTTGACCGGTAAACAACTGACAATCCTCCAGTCTGACATTGTGCTCTACATAATGGATCGTGTTTACCTGATGGTCATCATAGATGCGGTATAAATGGAAATATAACGTATCTCCCTTAGCGGATAACTTCACAACGACACCGCTAGGACTTTCTCCAAAATAAGTTTCGATGTCTTTCTGTACACTAGTCTCAATCTGCTGTAAGGTATTGACTCCTGTGTCATATACCTTGGTAAATAATAAAATATTTGCCATAAAAATTTATATTTGATGTTAATAAAAAAGTTTATTCGTAGAACGGCGGCAGCAGGAGTTTATACTGGGATTTCTTCTTTCCTCCTGTCATCCGTTTGTAGTCTTCCAGAGCCTTGTCTAAGATCCTGCTTTGTGTAAATGCCTGTTGCCTGACCAATCTCTTCCAACCTTCCAGGACCCAGTTCATGATACCGGGAAGTTCAGAGCCTATGATTTTCTTGGCCAGCAGCGGATCTACTTTCTTCTTCGGGATGATGTACTTGAAGGGGATTATCAGGAACCGCCGGTAATAGCCACCCGATGTGTCCTTGGTCTTTGGCAGTTCATACAGGAAGAACACCATCTTGGGCTAGCCGGTAATAGTGAAGACGTCTTTGTAGACAATCTTCATAC
>ODAI014237720.1_pt1 | contig 48254 bp, 37 predicted proteins | sample 1539321 | NCBI WGS metagenome assembly ODAI01 (sample SAMN02144231, study PRJEB22623) | gut metagenome | biome: sheep rumen | host: Ovis aries | place: New Zealand
GCGCAGGCCATTCTGCGTGAGGCTGGCCTCGACCTGTCGGATGTCGTGAAGACAACAGTCCTTCTGAACGACATCGCCGACTTTGGAGCAATGAACGAAGTCTACAGCGAGTTCTTCTCGCAGCCTTATCCCGCCCGCAGCGCTTTTGCTGTAAAAGCACTACCGAAGGGCGCACTCGTTGAGATTGAGTGCATTGCCCGTCGGTAGTAAGGTTGTGTGGCTTATCCCTGCAGCCGCTTCAGCTTCTCAACGTAGGCATCGATTACCGCCACGGCAGTAATGTTGACGACATCGCGAACGTTGGCGCCGAAGTCGACGAAGTGGATGGGCTTGTTCAGGCCCATCTGGATGGGACCGATGATTTCAACGTCGGCATTCAGCGACTGAAGCATCTTGTAACTGGAACGTGCTGAGGTCAGATTCGGGAAGATGAGCGTGTTGACGTCTTTCCCTTTCAGTTTTGAGAAGGGGTAGATGTCATCACGCAAGTCTTTGTCGAGTGCGAATCCAATCTGCATTTCGCCGTCGACAGCCAACTTGGGATAAATTTTCTGAAGTTGCTCGACAGCCTTCTTCATCTTCTGGGCACCGCTGCTCTGGTCGCTACCGAAGTTGGAGTGGGAGATGAGTGCCATGACAGGCGTCTCGTTGAAGAATCTGACGGTGCTTTCAGCCAGCCGGGCAATATCGACCAGCGTGTCGGTATCGGGATTCTGATTGACGAGTGTGTCGGCAATGTAGAGCGTTCCACGTGGCGAATTGATGATGTGCATGGTGGCCGGGGTCTTGTATTCCGGACGGATTCCGATGACCTCGTTGACAACTTTCAAGGTGTTGGAATAGCGCGTGTAGAGACCCGTGATGAACGCATCGGCCTCGCCTGTCTCAACCATCATCATGCCGAAGTAGTTGCGTTCGTACATCTTGTCGCTGGCTTCGGTCAGCGTGTAACCGTCGCGCGCACGTTTTTCAGTCAGGATGCGGGCATAACGCTTGCGGCGTTCATGTTCAGAAGGATGGCGCAGGTTCACGACTTCGATGCCGTCGAGGCTCAAGTCAAGCTGATCAGCCAACTTGTTGATGATCTCGTCATTACCAAGCAGGATGGGCACGCAAAGACCTTCTGCCTTGGCCTGGACGGCAGCACGGAGCATCGTAGGATGCGCGCCTTCGGCAAAGACCACACGTTGCGGGTGGGCAGCAGCCGACGCATAGAGCTTCTGGGTGAGTTTCGTTTCCTGTCCGAGCATCACGTTCAACGTGTCCTTGTATTCTTCCCAATTGGTAATGGGGCTACGGGCAACACCACTATCCATGGCAGCTTTGGCAACGGCAGCACTCACCTCTGTGATCAGACGGGGGTCGACGGGTTTCGGAATAAAGTAATCGGGTCCGAAGGTAAGGTTGTTGACCTTATAGATGTCGTTGACAACATCGGGCACGGGTTCCTTTGCCAGGCGGGCAATGGCCAGGGCGGCGGCCATCTTCATTTCTTCGTTGATGGCACGGGCATGGACATCGAGTGCTCCACGGAAGATGTATGGGAAACCAATCACATTGTTGATTTGGTTGGGATAGTCAGAACGTCCTGTTGCCATGAGCACGTCAGGGCGGCTGTCCATGGCGTCCTCGTAGGAAATCTCAGGCACAGGATTGGCCAAGGCGAAAACGATTGGGCGCTCAGCCATGGAACGAATCATGTCTTTCGAGACGACATTGCCTTTGGAAAGGCCCACAAAAACGTCGGCTCCACGCATGGCTTCCTCCAGGGTGTGGACATCGCGGCGGTCGGTTGCAAACAGCTTTTTCTGTTCAGTAAGCTTCTCGCGGTCGCTTGTGATGACGCCCTTTGAGTCGAGCATGATGATGTTTTCTTTACGTGCACCAAGGGCACAATAGAGCTTTGTGCAGGAAATGGCTGCGGCACCGGCACCGTTTACGACGATTCGGACCTTGCTGATGTCCTTGCCGGCAACTTCCAGCGCATTCTTCAGTCCTGCGGCCGAAATGATGGCGGTGCCGTGTTGGTCGTCGTGCATCACGGGAATGTCGAGCGTGCGCTTCAGCCTTTCTTCAATGTAGAAGCACTCCGGAGCCTTGATGTCTTCAAGATTGATGCCGCCAAAGGTCGGGGCGATGCGCTCAACGGCCTCGCAGAACTTCTCTGGGTCTTTCTCGTCAACCTCGATGTCGAACACGTCTATCCCGCCATAAATCTTGAACAGGAGCCCTTTTCCTTCCATGACGGGCTTTCCACTCATGGCTCCAATGTCGCCAAGACCCAGCACGGCGGTGCCATTTGAGATGACGGCTACCAGATTTCCCTTGTCCGTATACTTGTAAACAGCATCGGGAGTACTCTGAATTTCAAGACAGGGATAGGCCACGCCGGGTGAATAGGCCAGCGAGAGATCGGTTTGTGTACGATAAGGCTTGGTCGGTTTGACTTCAATTTTTCCTGGTCGGCCGCTGGTGTGGTATTCCAAAGCAGCCTCTTTTGTTATTTTAACCATAGTAATGAGGGGGATTGTTTATGATGTAATGCTATGAATTGCAACGATTTTGGAGGAACTTTTCAGCTTTTGAAAGGTCGTCGGGGGTGTCTATGCCGATGGTCTCCTGATCAGTCAAGGCAACCCTGATGCGGTAACCGTTCTGCAGCCATCGCAGTTGCTCAAGGCTTTCGGCAACTTCGAGCGATGAGGGTGGCAGCTGGGTAATCTCGCGAAGCACTTCACGACGATAGGCATAAAGGCCGATGTGCTTCAGGAAAGGGTAGTGGGCGAGCCATTCTGCCTGCTCTTTACCACGCACGAAGGGGATGATGCTGCGCGAGAAATAGAGTGCAAATCCTTGGTTGTCGACAACTATTTTCGGTGAGTTGGGATTGGCGACGCCGTCCATGTCGCTGAAAGGCTTGCCTAACGTGGCAATCTGGGTTGCAGGATTGTCGAAGCAATGGCAGAGGGATTCTACCTGAGACGGATGAATGAAGGGTTCGTCGCCCTGCACATTGATGACCACGTCAGCATCAGTTCCTATGTGTTCAACAGCTTCTTGCAGACGGTCTGTTCCGCTGCGGTGGTTGGGAGAGGTCATGACCGATTTGCCGCCAAAAGCCTTGACGACCTGAAAAATGCGTTCGTCGTCGGTGGCGACATAAACATCAGAAATGACTTTCGACACTTGTTCGTAGACATGCTGGATGACCGGCTTGCCACCCAGCAAGGCAAGTGGCTTTCCGGGAAAGCGCGTCGAGGCGTAGCGCGCTGGAATGATTGAAAAAAACTTCATGGTTCTGATCCTTCAAGGGAACGGTTTTTATATGTTCAAAACGGGTTTATCTGGATGACCGGTAGCCTTCCATTAAGACATATTTCCGGCGCATCATGCGGTTATAGATGTTGCGCAGCCAGATCTTATGCGTGACGATAAAGGCCAAGCCGATGATCATCATGATGATATAGGCTGCCGTGTCGCTCAGTAACGCCTGCAAAATGCTGATGAAGACAAGCGGCACGAAGAATGCAAAAAGTTGCACGGCAACTTGGTAATAGTTGTTCTCGACACCACTCTTGCTGACAAACTTGGTGTTCAGAGGCACGGTTTGCTTGTTGTAGACGGCCATCTGGAACAAGATGAAGTACTGGAATCCTGCGGTGAAAAGGGCATAGGAGATGAGCAGCAACAGCGGCCATTTGCCTGAAAAGACTGTTGGCAGCATGAGCACGAAGGGTAGTGGAAGAAGCGCACAATAGAATATGTACTTCGCACGAAGCAGTTTCAGGATGTTTTCGCGGCGAACCATCAGGCAATCGATGTAGTTGCCTTCGTTCGACATAATGCGAATGAGCATCATCGCTCCGTAAACGACGAAATTATAGATGCACCAGAAGTTTGTCATGAACTGCCCGTCGTAGACGTCGGTCAACGCTATGACGATGCTGATGAGCAAAACAAAGATGGTCGCAAACAAGAAACTCTTGCGGGGATTCTTGTTGCGGAGAATGGTTTTGATTTCCAGTTTCAGATACTGACCAATGTCGCCATAGCGGTCGAAGACTGCTAACTGGCTGACAGAGCGAAGGTGGGTCTGCTCGGTCTTGGAAACCTCGGACATGATGCTTACACGTTGAACATGCCTGTTGATGGCTGTAAAGACAACCAGGAAAGCAATGGCAAGCAAGTAAGGCCAAACCCCGCCCTGCGAAATGGAGGTTCCTGCCGAGGCATAAAGATCGAAGAACTGTTCAAAGGCTTTCGATGTTCCACCTTTTATAATAATAGGTAGCGCGACAATGGCATAGAAAACGATGGGTAAAATCCACCAGATGACAGAACGGTTAATGAGTGTCCTGACAATGGCATACCACTGGCTGTTTGCAAGAATGAGGAAATAATAGCAGAGGAGGAAACCTATGGTAACCCAAATGCCTTCTGAGAAGACGACGGACATCAGGGCATAAGGGAGCAGCATGGCAAACCAAATGACGTTGCCCCATGTGAAAAGCGATGTTGAAATGAACGTGTCAATACAAAGCTGGCGTGGAATGGGCAGAAGCAAATAGGGCTTAATGATCTGAGAGGGGGTCTGCTGGGCAAGAAAACGGAAGAGAAAGTCGATGAGCAAAATGATGGGGGCTGCGCCCATCATCAATTCTACTGATGTCACGGTGCTGCTCTCGTTGGCAATCAGGGCTAGCATGACCGCAAAGAACATCAGGTAGAATATCATGAAACCAGAAAGAACGTAGATGAGAACTTTGGCAGTCTTGTTCTGTTCGTAATTCACAGCACGCTTCTCCGCCAAGGTGCGGTGGCGGCGAAGCGTTTTAAAGATTCCGAAATAGTGGCTGTTAATAGGATAGTTCACAATAAGCTATGAAGTTTTGGTTTCTGTTTTCAATCTCTGAAAGTAATCATCTCAGGTCGACAACTTCGGCTGAAGGAAAGTCTTTGGCGTTGAACACGAATGTGGCATCAGCCTGATTCTTGGCCTGGAATCCAGTAATAGTGATGGTAGTCCACGTGCTTCCTTCTCGCATCTTGACTTGCGAGGGCGTGTATGATTTTGAGTTCACCAGGATATACATTTCCTGGACGGAACGCTGTTTGTTCTGAGCCACGAGGTGCACGTTGTAGTTCTGGCCGCTCTTCTTCATCGACAGCGTGTAGCCCTGCTTGTACATGTTGATGAATTTGTAGGGATTCATCGCCATCTGCTGTGCTTCTGTCGGCGTTGAAACATTGACCTCGTCAGTCGATTTCATATAGCTCCATTGGGTCTTTCCGTTAAACCACACGATAGCCTGTGGAGTACGGGCATGAAATTTGTTGCCTTTGATGGCAATGGTGCCTGTCGTGGAACCTATCTTCGGGCTTGAAATCTTAAACGTGGCGCTGGCTCCGCCCTTACGGCCGATGACCGAAGCCGTTTTGTCAAGTACCTTTCTGGCCTCGGCCGCTTTCTGTGCGAAACAGAAGGTCGTCGTCAGCATCAGCAGCGATAATAATATTACTTTTTTCATTTTTTCTTTCTTTTCTTTATATGTCCAACAAAAACTTCTCTGATTCTTTGACGTTTCATCTTCCAGAAAGTTTCTGCATGAACGAAAGATTTCAATTCTGTTAACGGCTTTTACATGTCCTTAACCTCAAAAGGAAGTTCTTTTTCGAAGTCGCACCACATCATTATCCGCGCAACGAGGCAAGTAGCTGGTTCAGCGAGTTCTCGTCGCTGATCAGCACGTCACGCGGCTTGGCTCCGTTGCCCTGGCCAACGACTCCGGCTTCCTGCAGCTGGTCCATGATTCGACCTGCACGGTTGAAACCGATGGAGAAGCGTCGCTGAATCATGCTTGTTGATCCTTGTTGGGTCATGACGACAGCTCGGGCGGCTTCCTCAAACATCGGGTCAAGGTTGTGACTGTCTACGCTGCCTCCGCCACCACCGCCTCCGGCTTCTTCTGTGGCAGGTTCTGGCAGCTCAAGTGGTTCAACAGGACCCGGCTGGGCTTCGATGTATTTATTAATGCGCTCGACTTCTGGCGTGTCAACAAAGGCACATTGCACACGTACTGGCTCACTACCGATAAGGATTAGCATGTCGCCTCGGCCCACCAGCTGGTCTGCACCTTTCTGATCGAGAATCGTACGAGAGTCTATCTGCGACATCACACGGAATGCCATACGTCCTGGGAAGTTCGCTTTGATGGTTCCCGTGATGATATTGGTAGTGGGGCGCTGGGTTGCTATGATCATGTGAATACCGACGGCACGTGCCAATTGGGCAATACGGGCAATCGGCAGCTCGATTTCCTTGCCCGCCGTCATGATCAAATCGCCAAACTCATCGATGATAACCACGATGTACGGCATGTAATCATGTCCTTTGGTCAGGTCAAGTTGATGGTTGATGAACTTCTCGTTGTATTCCTTGATGTTACGTGCCCGAGCCAGTTTCAGCAAGTCGTAGCGTGTATCCATGAGTTTACAGAGAGAATTCAAGGTGCGCACCACTTTCGTTACATCGGTAATGATGGGTTCTTCCTCATTCTCAGGAAGTGTTGCCATGAAGTGGCTGGCAAGTGGGGCATAGACGCTGAATTCAACTTTCTTTGGGTCAACAAGCACGAGTTTCAGTTCATTGGGGTGCTTCTTGTACAGCAAAGAGGTGATGATGGCATTCAGGCCGACCGACTTACCTTGACCGGTTGCACCGGCAACCAGCAGATGGGGAATCTTTGCAAGGTCGGCCATGTAGACTTCGTTCGTAATGGTCTTACCCAAAGCGATGGGCAGTTCCATCTTGGATTCTTGGAATTTCTTGGAATTCAGTATGCTCTCCATCGACACGATGTTGGCTTTCTTGTTAGGAACTTCAATGCCGATAGTGCCCTTGCCAGGCATAGGAGCAATGATACGGATGCCCAAAGCCGCCAGATTCAGGGCGATGTCTTTCTCCAGATTCTGTATTCTCGATATGCGGACGCCCTCAGCAGGAGTGATTTCATAAAGCGTTATGGTTGGACCAACGGTAGCCTTGATTTCTTTGATGGCCACGCCAAACGAATTAAGGACCTCAACGATGCGCTGGTTGTTGGCCTTAATCTCTTCCATGTCGACTTCGGGCTTGCCCGAATTGTCATACTTTTTCAGTAAATCCAGCGTTGGGAATTTATAGCTCAGGAACGGTTCACGCGGATTAATCGGGGTCTTGAGGATTTCTTCAGCCGTAAGGGTTTTGCCCTTTGCCTTGTCTTCTTCGGCTCCGATTTCAATCGTCAGCGATGAATCCGAATCGCCTTGCTTTGCCGGTGTCTTTGAATCCTTATCCGACTTGGGGGCGTTTTTTCCCTCGGTAGGGAGGTCTAAGACCACGGCAGCCTCTTCGTCTTCAACGATTTCGGTACTGTCAATAACACCACTATAACTAGACGACTCATCGTCAGGTTGTGATGGAATCGATGAATCCTGCTCTTTGGGTTGATCGTTCGTTATCGTAAACTTAACTTTCGATGTAAGATATTTCACAGGATTCAATGCTTTCCTGATAACTTCAATCGTCTCGGCACTAAGATAAGTCAGATAGACTAACGCAACAAGAATCAGCACGGCTGTTAATCCCGGAGGACCAACGACATTTTCCATTTGCTGAACACAATAGAGACCGTGGTTTCCACCGGGGTTAAATACCTGGTCACCCATCATGGGCGTCAGGAATTTTGCAAGTGTGACGGAACTCCAGACCATCAGCAGGACAAGTCCGAAAAACCATTTCAGCAGATTTATCTTATAGGCCCGCATCAGTTGAAGACCCACAAGAATGATGAAAACCGGTATGACAAATGCAGAAAAACCAAAGTTGATGGTGATGAGTTCATAAGCTATGATAGCACCGATGGAACCGCAATAATTTGCAAACTGATGATTGCTGTTCAGCCATTCACCAGGTCTGAGGTCTTCAAGAATACTTTGGTCGGCCTGACCTGTTGACAAATAAGAGACCATGGCAATGGTGATGTAGATTGCCAATCCAATTAATATGAGCCCAAGAATAAAGTCGGTTTTCTCGTTACTTAAAATATTCTGGAATCCGACCGCTTGTCCTACGTTTTTAGGCTTACGTTCAGTTTTTTTCTTTGTCATTTTCTTGTTTTTTACGAATTTATCTGCAAAATTAGCGGAAAAAACTCACAATCAGTCAACTTTTCCCACTTTTTTTTCTAATTTTGCACTTTGATATCGATAAAAAGGATGAAAAAAGTCATTTACAACAAATTTGACAAGGCTCACATTGCGCAATTGCCGCTCGTTTCTTTCCCTGGAAGGATCATCGTCATCATCTCTCCGGGCGAGACGGAAAAGGCTGTTGACTATCTGTTGTCGCATTCCATTCTGGGGTTTGACACAGAAACTCGACCGTCATTTCATAAAGGGGAGAACCATAAAGTCGCTTTGCTGCAAGTTGCAACCAAGGATACCTGCTTTCTTTTTCGGCTGAATATGACAGGTATGACGCCTGCCATCATTCGCCTTCTTGAAGATAAGAAAGTGCTGAAGGTTGGTCTTTCCTGGCATGATGACCTCCTTTCATTGAAGAGACGCAAGGATTTTGTAACGGGGTCGTTTGTTGAACTTCAAAATCTCGTGCGGGAAATCGGCGTTGAAGACATGAGCTTGCAAAAACTTTATGCGAATCTTTTTCATCAGAAAATCAGCAAACGCCAACAGCTGAGCAATTGGGATCGGGATGTCCTCGATGAAAAGCAGAAGCTATATGCAGCTACAGATGCCTGGGCATGTATCAATCTTTATGAGGAAATTATGTGGCTGAAGGAAACTGACGGCTATGAATTGAAAGTAGAAACTGAAGTTTGATAACTCAGAATTTTATGAAATATAAGACGATCACATTAAAACGAGGCAAGGACAGTTCTCTCCGTCGTTTTCATCCGTGGGTGTTTTCTGGTGCAATCCAACGTGCTGATGACGGAATTGAAGAAGGTGAAATTGTTCGTGTGTTGACAGAAAACGGCGAATTCATCGCTGTCGGCCATGCACAGATAGGTTCTATCGCTGTGCGCGTACTTTCATTTGAGGACATTGAAATCAACAAGGAGTTCTGGAAGGAACGCCTGTCGTCAGCCTTGCAGGCACGCCTCGCCATTGGATTGGCAGACAATCCTCAGAACAACACTTACAGGCTTGTTCATGGTGAGGGCGACAATTTGCCTGGATTGGTAATCGACTGTTATGGCCAGACGGCAGTCCTGCAGGCTCATAGTGTGGGCATTCACGTCAGTAGGCATGAAATTGCAAATTGCCTCGTTGAAGTGATGGGAAACCGTATCAAGCACGTATATTACAAAAGTGAGACCACTCTTCCCTATAAAGCAGACCTTGGGCAGGAGAATGGCTTTCTCATTGGAGACAGCGATGAGAATATCGCTACGGAAAACGGATTGCACTTCCATGTTGACTGGCTGCGCGGACAAAAGACGGGATTCTTTGTTGACCAACGTGAAAACCGCCGTTTGCTGGAGCAATATTCCGTTGGACGTAGTGTGTTGAATATGTTTTGCTATACCGGAGGCTTTTCTGTTTATGCGATGCGGGGTGGCGCTCGTTTGGTTCATTCGGTTGACAGCAGCGCAAAAGCCATTGAACTTACCAATCAGAATGTCGCTCTGAATTTTCCTGACGATGTCCGTCATACGGCATTTTGCGACGATGCCTTCAAATTTTTGGATTCAAACGAGAACAAATATGATTTGATTATCCTCGACCCACCTGCGTTTGCCAAGCATCGGGGCGCACTTCATAACGCGCTGAAAGGATATACACGTCTGAATGCCCGTGGTTTTCTCAGCATTAAAAAAGGTGGAATCATGTTCACGTTCAGTTGCAGTCAGGCTGTAACGAAAGAACAATTCCGCAATGCGGTATTTACTGCCGCGGCACAGGCAGGGCGCCAAGTGCGCATTCTTCATCAGCTTCATCAACCAGCTGACCATCCTATTAACATCTATCATCCTGAAGGAGAGTATCTTAAAGGACTCGTACTCTACGTCGAATGACAAGCTTTGAAGCAAAAGTAAGCGATTTCATCGGGCATAATCAGTTGCTGGACAAATCAAAACGCTATCTTGTTGCCCTTTCCGGAGGTGCTGATAGTGTTTGTCTTCTGATTGTGCTTCAGCGCTTAGGCTATGAGATTGAGGCAGCCCATTGCAATTTCCATCTGCGTGGCGAAGAAGCCGATCGCGATGAATTCTTCTGCGAGTCGCTTTGCAAAGCCAAAAACATCCCGTTTCATCGAGTGCATTTCGACACGAAGTCGTATGCAGGTTTGCACCATGTCAGTATTGAGATGGCAGCGCGGAAACTGCGTTATAATTACTTTTATCAATTGCTGCAAACCGTTGGTTTACAGGGTGTTTGTGTCGGCCATCATCGTGACGACGTTGTTGAGACGGTTCTTATGAATTTAATTCGTGGCACAGGCATTCATGGTCTTACAGGTATTTCCCCGAAAGCACCTATTCCTGTCTCCCTTGATAGCTTGAACATGAAGGAGAAAAAAACATTCAGCGTCATTCGTCCACTATTGTCTGTTTCCAAACAGGAGATTCAAAACTACCTGAAATCACAAGGAGAATGCTATGTGACCGATGCCACTAATCTGTGTGCGGATGTGGTCAGAAACAAGATTCGACTGAATGTTATACCGCAGTTAGAGGACATTCTGCCTTCGGCAAGTGCAAATATAGCTGACACGGCCAGTCGCCTAAAGAATGCAGAGCTGCTTTTCCAGGAAGCTTTGGAAAGGCGCATAAGTGAAGCAACTTGTCATGTGGCTAATGGAAAAAGAGACGGAACTAATCTTGAAAATCGCGGTTTCATCGCAGGCATGCATGCCTATCAGCTTGAAAAACTCTTCGAAAACGAGTACGTGCTTTTCTCTGTACTGCGTAATTATGGCTTTTCATCGGCTCAGGTTGAAGACATTTATTCAAAAGGAATTCCCCAAACAGGGCAGAAGTGGTACAGTCTTACCCACACGGTTCTAGCTGATCGTGTAATTCTTCAAGTCATCCCAAACGACGATCCACGTCTCGGTACGAATATTTCAGAGAAGAAATTTCCAATTGAGGGCGTGTATAACCTCGGTGAATTGGGCGTTTTTTGTATTTCTAAGACAACATTGGATTCAGGTCAGGATGTTCTTTCTTTCGTCGTTAAGTCGGCCGATGTGGCTTGTTTGGATGCAGACAAGATTGACTTCCCGCTCCTACTGCGACCTGTTAAGGATGGCGATCGTTTTCGTCCGTATGGAATGAAAGGAACCAAACTTGTCAGCGACTACCTGACTGACCGGAAACTTACAGCCTATGAGAAACTTTGCCAGTTGGTCGTCTGCGACGAAACAGGCAGGATTCTCTGGCTTGTCGGCGAGCGAATTGACGATTCTTATGCTGTTTCACCAACGACTCGTTCAATTCTTTTCATAAAGAGGAGTTGACGGCCATGTATCTGTTCTATTCGTGGTGATAAGGTTCACCCTTAATGATGGTACATGCTCGGTAGATTTGTTCGGTGAAAACAAGGCGTACCATCTGATGTGAAAAGGTCAGAGGCGATAGCGAAATTTGTTCGTTGGCACGTTTGTAAACCTCCTGGGAGAAACCATAGGGACCACCGATGACAAAAACCAATCGCCTTGAATTCAGCTGCTTTCGCTGAAGCCAGTCAGCCAGTTCGATGCTCCTGAATTGTTTTCCATGCTCGTCAAGGAGTACTACCGTGTCGGAAGGCTGAATTTTCTCAAGAATGAGTTCTCCTTCGCGCACCTTCTGCTGCTCTTCAGTCAGGCTCTTCGTCTGCTTCAGTACCGGTATTACGGTAATTGAAAAAGGCATATAATGACCTATGCGTTCTACATAGTCGTTGATGCAGGCTATGTAGTGTTTGTTGTTGGTCTTGCCAACGAGCAGGAGTTCAGTTTTCATTGGGGTGCAGTTCTTGGATTAAACTTACTCGTCTTCAACGGCATAGATGCTCTTGCCCTTGTGAACGGGGCAGAGCGTTTCGTTCTTGTCAATAGGAGAATACTCGTCCTTGCGCTTGGGATTCATAGGAAACCATCCCTTCTCGACCCTTTTCTTCTGTGAGAACAATTCACCAATCGACCAGAGCAATGATGCTCCGATGACACCCACAAGTGACGAGAAGAACACATTTGCGATGAAAAGTGCCGAGCAAATGCTCAAAATTCCCAACACCAGAAACACCCACCAATAGCGGGTTCCGCTTTCATATTCAACTTTTATGACGAGTGGGTGGAACAATCCGATGGTGAGGAAGGTGCAAATGGCAATGCCGACTCCTGTAAAATATAACTCCATATTATAAATGTTATGCATTATTAATTATTCATGTGGATGGTGGAACCGCTTCTTCTTTCTTTTCCTTGCAATAAGTAAGTAGGTCGGCAACCACATAACTGCTACCTCCCACAAATACGAAATCGTCTTTGGAGGCATCTTTAAGTGCTGCTTCATAAGCCTCTGAAACAGAGAGGAAACGACGTCCTGCCAACTGATGGGTGCTGGCTAGTTCTGCAACATGGCTGGAAGGAATTGCCCTGTGGGTTGTTGCCTGCGTGAAATAATACACGGCATTTTGGGGCATCATGGCGAGAACGGCGTCAATATCCTTGTCGTCGACCATTCCAAAGACTATTCGCAACGCTCGACAGGGTTGTTTCTTGATTTGTTCCGAAAGGTAAATCCATGCTGCACTATTATGGCCGGTGTCGCAAACAACCTTGGGTTGCTGTCTCAATGTTTCCCATCGGCCCCTCAGGCCTGTGTTCGAGCAAACTTTTTTCAGTCCCTTCTTGATTGCTTCCTGAACGTCAATGGCTTCGTTCAAAATGCCTATGTGCTTCAATTCCTCTGCGGCACACAAAATAGTTCGCAGGTTCTTGACCTGATAGCTGCCCTTGAGTTCAAACTCCGGGAGTGGAGTGGGAAGGGCATATTCTTCAGCGAAGGTGATGGGGGCATCTACTTCGATGGCCTTGTTCTCGAAGACCGGTCGGGTCTCTTCATTCGTTTCTCCAACCACGACGGGTGTCTTTGATTTTATGATTCCCGCTTTTTCAAAGGCAATCGATGCAAGCGTATTTCCCAGGAATTGAGTGTGGTCGAAAGAAATGTTTGTGATTACTGACAGCAGAGGGTTGATAATGTTGGTTGAATCGAGACGTCCGCCGAGCCCAACTTCTATGACCGCGATGTCGACGCGTTCGTCAGCAAAGTACTTGAAAGCCAATGCTGTTGTCAGTTCGAAGAATGACGGCGTGAGTTTTTCATCTCTATTCCATTGGATGAAATCTTCAACGAAATCAACGACATATTGCTCGCTCACAGGGATTCCATTCACCCGGATGCGTTCACGGAAATCAATCAAATGCGGCGAAGTATAGAGCCCAACCCTGAGACCGGCTTCCTGCAGAATGCTGCACAACGAATGCGAGCAGGACCCCTTGCCGTTTGTTCCGGCAACGTGTATGGTCTTATACATCCGGTGTGGGTGTCCATAGCGCTCATCCAGCCGTTCCGTTGTCTGTAAGCCTGGCTTATAGGCAGAGGCACCAACGTGTTCGAACACTGGTGTCGCATGATATAGATATTCTATAGTTTCCTGATAGTTCATCCGTTCGAGATGGGTTAAAGTCTTTCCGAATTGTTTTCTCAAGCTATTTCTCACTTGCAGCGCGCAGAATGACACTTGTTGCTCCAATGGTGAAGAGGGTTCCATCGTCAATTACCCGACGCTCACGGTCGCCCAAGATGTGGTTGTCGACAAAAGTCCCTGTGTTGCTGGGACCATCGCGAAGCACATATTTCAGTTTCCCGTCTTTGCCCCTGCTTACATTAATAATACAATGTGTAATGTCGATGCTGGGGTCTACGGTTTCAATGGGACAGTTCACCCTGCTGTCTTTCTGATAGCGGCCGATTACGTTGTCGCCCATGTGGAGCGGAATGACCTGCTTGAAATGAAAAACATTCTCGATTACGACAATTGACCCGCACCCGTTTTCATTGGCAAATTCATCAGGATTCTTGTCGTTCTGCTGGGTATTGCGCAGTTTCGACACGCCAATTCTGATGCCGAACTGCTTTCCGCAATTCGCACATTGAAAGACGAGCGACTGTCCGGGCTCGTATTTTGTTTCATCAAATAAGGTGAACTGGTCACATTTGGGACAACGGACACGTTTCATATCACTTGAAAGACCTTATTTAGTTGTTAATCTTCATCACCCAACCGTCGGCAAAATCGGAGTCGTTCTGACGGAGGGGACGAAGAGCATTGTAGGCTTCATTTTCACTTGCATAGCTGCTGTAGACAACGCGAACCGTTTTGCCGGTTTTGATCATGCGTGCGCTCTCATGACCATTTTTCTTCAAGTGTTCTACAAAAGCTTCTGCATTTTTCTTAGTGACTTGACTTGCAAGGACGATGGTGTATGCCTTTTGAGGAACAGGAACGCTTTCATCAGCATTGGAGACAGGGCGTTTCTCTGTATTGTTGACCTCTTCTTTTGCAATTACAGCCTGCTTTTCCTGTGGCTGTTCCTTGCCAGCAAGGGCAGTCGGCTGTGTTTCAATGAGTTGGTCAGGCTGCTTCGTCATGCTCTTAGGCATGACGCGCAGCAGCATTTCCGTATTGATGCTTGAACCGGCATTAGGCTGACTGGGAGTTTCACTCAGTTGTGAGGGGAACAGCAAAAAGGCAATCACGGCGATGCAGGCGGCAGCCAGATTGCGTAGGACACTCACCTTGATGCTGATGGTCTTCTCCTTTTCCTCCTCGTTTTCTCTGTCAACAAGAGCAATCACGGGAATCTCTGTTTCTTCTTTGCCGTCGGCCTCATTCGAAGGCGTTGTTGCTTCTTCAGCTTCAACTGATGGAATGTTGTCGGAATGATTGTCGAGAGCAGCGGCAGAAGCTTGCTTCACAGAATTCAAAGGCAACATTTCATAAGAACTCAGTCCGTAGAGTTCCGGACTCAGAATGCCTGCTTCACAAGGAAGAAACTCATATCGGCCCTCGCCATTAAGGAAGATTCGTCCAATGTCGTTCAGTTCGTATGCACCTTCCTCGCTGAGCCGCTGCTTCATCTCGTGCACTTCGTCGGCAATGCGCTTGACAGCTTCAGGATAGCTAATGTCGTATGCCTCAATATAAGATTGTGCCAAGAGCGAGTCGTTCAGTTGCAACTGCGGATTGAACCCCAATGTTCGAAGAGGCGGAAGGAACAATCCCTCCTGCTCTTCGTATCGGGCTTCGGCATGATGAGCCATGAAACCACCAAAATTTGGAACAATGACACAGTCATTGCTCAGCAATAGTATCTCGATATGTTTCTCTAATTCAATCACGACTGCAAAGATACGAAAAAGTTTGGATATGTGGAATTAGGTTTGACTGATAAGTTTTCGTATTTAACAAAAATTCGTAAAAGCAGAAAAAATTTTCAGGCTTATGGCCCTAAATTTCCTTTTTTATTTGTAACTTTGCGGTCTAATTATAAAAACGAGATTATGGAATTCATCCCCACTTCTATAAAAGGAGTATTCATTATTGAGCCGAAAGTGTTTCGTGATGACCGTGGCTATTTTTTCGAAGTATGGAAACAGGCCGAGTTTGAACAGCACATCGGTAAGGTAGACTTTGTTCAGGACAACGAGTCGAAGTCGTCCTTTGGCGTGCTTCGTGGCCTTCACTATCAGCGCGGAGCCTGCTCGCAGGCAAAGCTTGTGCGCGTTATCAAAGGATGTGTTTACGATGTGGCGGTCGACTTGCGGCGCGATTCTGAGACGTTCGGCCAGTATGTAGGCGTCGAGTTGTCTGAGGAAAACAAGCGGCAACTGTTCATTCCGCGAGGATTTGCCCACGGTTTTCTCGTCATGAGTCCTGAAGCAATATTTACTTATAAGGTAGATAACATCTACGCACCACAGACCGAGGCATCCATTCGCTGGAATGACGAACAGATAGGAATCGACTGGCCCCTGCCTGCAGACCAACTGCTCCTGAGCGAAAAGGACCGTCGTGCCATCCCGTTCAGCGAGGCTGAGTGTTTTTAAGAAATGCTTATACAGTCCATTGAATCTAAAAGAGCGTTATGAATATAGCTGTTGTTGGAACTGGTTATGTGGGTCTTGTGTCGGGCGCATGCTTTGCCGACACAGGTGCCATCGTTACCTGCATAGATGTTGACGAAGAGAAAATCAAGCATTTGCAGCAAGGCGAGATTCCCATCTATGAGCCCGGACTCGACGATTTGGTAACAAAAAATGTGCGGGCAGGCCGTCTGCGCTTCACTACCTCATTGGCTGATGTGCTCAATGATCAGCAAATCGTGTTCTCTGCTGTAGGCACACCTCCTGATGAAGACGGTTCTGCCGACCTGAAATACGTGCTTCAGGTGGCTGAAACAATCGGAAAACACCTGAACAAATACATGGTCGTGGTGACCAAGAGCACCGTTCCGGTGGGCACAGCCAAGAAGGTGAGCGACACCATTCAGCGTGAGCTTGACAAACGAAATGTTGATGTTAAGTTTGATGTTGCCAGCAATCCGGAGTTCCTGAAGGAAGGCAATGCCATCAAGGACTTCATGAGTCCTGACCGCGTTGTCGTCGGAGTAGAGAGCGAAAGGGCCAAAAAACTCCTTTCTCGGCTTTACAAACCATTCATGATGAACAATTTCCGCGTCATCTTCATGGATGTGCCAAGTGCTGAAATGACGAAATATGCCGCCAATTCCATGCTTGCCACGCGCATCTCGTTCATGAATGATATAGCCAATCTGTGTGAACTTGTGGGAGCTGATGTGAACATGGTGCGCCAGGGAATCGGCAGCGACACTCGCATTGGACGCAAGTTCCTCTATCCAGGATGCGGCTATGGCGGTTCGTGTTTTCCGAAGGACGTGAAGGCTCTCATCAAGACTGCCGACCAGAACGGCTATTCCATGGAGGTGCTGAAGGCTGTTGAGCGTGTGAATGTCCGCCAGAAGAGCATACTCTTTGATAAGCTGAAGAAGGCTTTTGGCGGTGAATCGCTCGAAGGAAAGGTTGTCGCCATGTGGGGACTTTCATTCAAGCCGGAAACCGACGACATGCGCGAGTCGACCTCGCTGGTTATGATCGACCATCTGCTGAAGGCTGGCTGCGTTGTCCGCGCCTACGACCCAGTGGCCATGGACGAGTGTCGCAGGCGTGTAGGTGAGAAGGTCGTCTATTGCCGCGACATGTACGATGCAGCCTTGAATGCTGATGCCCTGCTGCTCATTACAGAGTGGAAGGAATTCCGACTGCCCAGTTGGGAGGTACTCGGCAAGGCAATGAATCGCCGGCTTGTCATCGATGGCCGCAACATATTCGACGAGGCAGAACTTGACGAAGCTGGTTTCGAATATCATTGCATCGGAAAATGAAAAGAAGGACAATTCGAATTAAATAGATGATGGTGTTCAACAATATAGCAAACAAATTAAACAAGTTTTCAACTTGCTTTCGCTCAGGCATTTCGCTTATAGGGATTTGCCTCGTGGCGCTGTGCCTTTCATTCATTTCCTGCAACCAGCAGAAAACCACAGGCCGCGATGCCTCTGAGCCCAAAGAGGACAAGCAGGCCAAGCAACTGTTTCAGGGCATTTGGGTGAACGAGGATGAGGACGACGTGGTTTTCAACGTGAAAGGCGACACCATTTATTATCCTACCTCTACAAGTATTCCCGTTGCCTTCATCATCGTGAACGACACGCTGATCCTGCAGGGCACTCAGGAAGTGCGTTACGCCATCTTGCGACAGTCACCACACATCTTTGAGTTCAAGAACCAGAATGGAGATATTGTGAAACTGACGAAGAGTACCGACGAGGACGACAAACTGGAGTTCGAAGATGTTCAACCCCATGCTATTAATCAGGGCCGCTTGATCAAGCGCGATACCGTCATTATGGCTCATGGTGAGCGCTATCATTGCTATGTGCAGGTGAATCCCACGACTTATAAAGTCATCAAGACCTCCTACAACAGCGAAGGAGTTTCTGTTGAAAACATCTACTTCGACAACATTATTAACCTGGCTGTGTTCAATGGAACACGCCGCGTTTTCTCGAGCGACTTCCACAAAAAGGACTTCAGGAAGCAGGTTCCGGCAGATGTCATCAATCATTGCATCTTGAGCGATATGGTCTTCAATTGTGCTGATGCAAGTGGAATCCATTACGATGCGGAGATTTGCATACCCGATTCGCCCAGCAGTTATGTTGTTGATGTAGTAGTGGGGTACGACGGCAAGGTTTCATTTCATGGGGCAGGGTAGGGATCTGGCTTTTTTCTCCACACCTTATTTATATTATATGAATCATTTATTGGCTGACTGTGTTGTAATAGTCAGCCTTTTTTCTTCCACTTCTATGTGGTGGAGTTTTGTCGAAGTCTATCAGATGTTCGCAACAGTCTGATTTCTAATCGAATGCATTGTCTCCGTTAAAGCTATACATTCGAACTCCAAGAATAATGTTTTTAGCCTTCAAGAGCAATGCTTTTGGCCTTCAAGAGCAATGCTTTCGACCTTCAAGAGCAATGCTTTCGGCCTTCAAGAGCAATGCTTTAGAGCACCAAGAAATATGCTTTTCAAAAGCAAAAGCAATTTTGATTAAAAAATAAAAGAGTCCGACAGACGTCGAACTCTTATAGTTGCGGAGGCAGGACTCGAACATGCGACCTCCAGGTTATGAGCCTGGCGAGCTACCAACTGCTCCACTCCGCGATGTTTTTTCTAAGCGAGTGCAAAGGTACAACTTTTTCGTTAAATAGCAAAATATTATTCGAAAAATTTTCATTTAATGCGTTTTTTTTCTCTTTTTAACCCAATTTATTTGCTTGAATCAAAGAAATAACCTAATTTTGCACACACTTTAAGCTATGTGCATTTTTGTGTTTTAACAAAAAAGGAGCAACTATGTCGATATCGAAGACAAGACAAACCCTGGTTGAAGTAGCACGCCAACTGTTTGCAAAGAATGGTTTGGCAAACACGACAATGAACGACATTGCCATTGCTTCTGGCAAAGGTCGTCGCACGCTCTACACCTATTTCAAGAGTAAGGAGGATGTTTACTATGCTGTGATTGAGAGCGAGCTTGAGCGACTGAGTGACAAACTCGACGAAGTTGCGGCAAAACGCATCCGTCCACAAGAGAAAATCATTGAGCTGATCTATACCCACCTGAGCTCAATTCGCGAAACCGTTATTAGAAACGGAAATCTCCGAGCTGAGTTTTTCCGTAACATCTGGACAGTGGAGAAGGTTCGCAAGAACTTCGACGACGAAGAAATTAAACTTTTCCGCAAGGTTTATGCCGAGGGAAAGGCTGAAGGCGAATTCGACATTGACAATGTCGAACTGGTTGCCGACATTACTCACTACTGCATTAAGGGCCTGGAAGTTCCTTACATCTATGGCCGAATTGCTCACGGCATGACTGAAGAGGCCACGAAACCGCAAGTGGCCAAGGTGGTTTATGGTGCCTTGGGCAAGCGCATTATAAAATGAAAAAGCAAACAATCAATATTTTTTAATCAAAACAAACATTTATGGGATTATTACAAGGTAAGACAGCCCTGATTACGGGTGCTGCACGTGGAATTGGCAAAGCCATTGCACTACGTTTCGCCGCTGAAGGCGCTAACATTGCGTTTACCGACCTCGCTGTGAACGAGGAGACACAAGCCGAGATTGAAGCATTGGGTGTCAAGGCCAAGAGTTATGCTTCCAACGCCGCCGATTTCCAGCAAACAGAGGAAGTAGTGGCACAGGTGAAGGAAGAGTTTGGTTCCATCGACATTCTCGTTAACAATGCCGGAATCACGAAAGATGGTCTGATGCTTCGCATGAGCGAGCAGCAATGGGATGCAGTCATCGCCGTAAACCTGAAGTCGGCGTTCAACTTCATTCATGCTTGCGTGCCCATTATGATGCGCCAACGGGGTGGAAGCATCATCAACATGGCAAGCGTTGTGGGTGTTCATGGTAATGCCGGTCAGGCAAACTATGCTGCATCGAAGGCCGGTTTGATTGCTCTTGCCAAGTCAATCGCCCAGGAAATGGGCCCGAAGGGCATTCGTGCAAATGCAATTGCGCCCGGTTTCATCGATACTGCCATGACACAAGCCCTTCCTGAGGACGTGCGAAAGGAGTGGTGCCAGAAGATTCCTCTTCGCCGTGGTGGTACGGTTGATGACATTGCCAATACTGCTGTCTATCTTGCCAGCGACCTTTCGTCGTATGTCAGCGGCCAGGTTATTCAGGTCGATGGCGGCATGAACATGTAATTACGACAACTCACGATGCAGGTTGTCTACGAAGATAATCATCTGATTATTGTCTCCAAGCAGAGCGGGGAAATCGTCCAAGGCGATAAGACTGGCGATGTTCCCCTCTCTGAACTTGTGAAGCAATACATCAAGGAAAAATACAAGAAGCCCGGTGCCGTTTTCCTTGGTGTGGTACATCGTCTTGACCGGCCTGTAAGCGGACTGGTTGTCTTTGCGCGAACATCGAAGGCTTTGGAGCGACTCAACCGTATGTTTGCCAATGGAGAAGTGCATAAGACATACTGGGCAATCACACAAAACAGGCCTGAGCAAATGGAAGACACTCTTGAACATTGGCTCACAAGGAATGAAAAGCAGAACAAAAGCTATGCCTACGACCGCGAAAAGCCTGGCGCCAAACGTGCTGTCTTGAAGTATAAAGTAATTGGTGCAACAGATAGGTATAATCTTTTGGAGGTCAATTTGTTAACAGGTCGTCACCATCAGATTCGTTGTCAGCTGGCGGCTATTGGTTGCCCGATCAGAGGCGATTTGAAATATGGGGCGAAACGCTCGAACCCTGATGGCAGTATTTCGCTGCTTTCACGACGCATCGAGTTCATTCATCCTGTTTCGAAAGAACCTATCAGCGTTGATGCTCCCTTGCCCAACGACAATCTTTGGCGGGCACTTGCCAACCAGTAATCGAGTTCAGATTCATGAAATTCGCCCAATTTGTTGCGCAAATTGGGCGAATTTGCGTGATTATTTGATTGTAATTGTTTTTTTTTCTTTATCTTTGCATTCGATATCAGACATTCGCACCGAATGAAGAAGCTGTTGAAGTGGATGGGAGCAGCCATCTTGGTTCCCGTCGTACTTGTTTCGTCAGTGGCAGGTCTGCTTTATTTCCCACCTTTCCAGCGTTGGGCCGTAAAGCAGGCATCAGCCTATGCGTCAGAGAAAACAGGTCTGGACGTAAGTGTAGGAAACGTCCGTTTGAAGTTTCCCCTTGACTTGCAGCTGGGCGATGTCACTGTGGTTAAGCCGTCAGAAAGCACCCCTGGTGACACCATAGCCAGCATAAAGAACGTTATTGCAAACGTTCAGCTGAAGCCTCTTTTGAAAAAGCAGGTGGTAGTTGACGAGCTTAGCCTTGAGGATGCGAAGATAAATACCGACGATTTCATCGAGGCTGCACGTGTAAAAGGAACAATTGGCCAATTACGCGTCACCAACTCAGATGTCCTTTTCAAGGGTAAGGAAGATCCTTCATTGTCTGACGTCAATCTCAACGATGTGCTGCTGAAGGATGCCAACCTTGATGTGGTGCTTGCTGACAGTGTTCCTGAAGACACAACTGAGAGCGTAACACCTTGGCGAATCCTTGCTGAGAAGGCAAAGATGGAAAATGTTGACTTGAAACTAACGATGCCAGGCTCTGTTGATGAGCTAACCGGTAAGAAAAGCGAACCGACACTTGTGACGGCCCATCTTGGCGATGCAACGCTGAAGGAAGGTTCCTTCAACCTGAAAAATGGCACTTATGAGGTGAAATCAGTCGACATTCAGAAAGGGACGCTTTCCTATGACGACCTAGAGTTGAATGATGTTGCCATGAAGGCGGACAACATTCGCTATCACTCAGCTGGCGGAACCAATCTCTCGGCCGACCTGAAATCGCTGTCGATGAAGGAAAAAGGAGGCTTCGATGTGCGCAACATGTCGGGCAAACTGGCGCTGGCTGACAATCGGTTGAAACTGAAAGACGCCAAAATTGAGACTTCAGAGTCCTCAATTGCAGCCGACCTCGACATGTCACTCGATGCTTTCGACACCCTCAGCGACCCGGCAGCTCTTGCCAATCAGGGAACGATGAAAGGCACTGTCCATGCTTCTATCGGCAAGCAGGACCTGATGCGCTTCATGAAGGACATGCCAGCCGGTTTCCGTCAGAAGTGGCCTAATCAGCAGCTGAAGGTAGATGGTGTCGTCAGAGGCAACATGAAAAACATGGGGTTAAGCGACCTGAACGTTTCTCTTCCCACGGCTTTCCGCATCAAGGCATCAGGAACGCTTCAGAACCTTGACAACCTTGACCGTTTGAAGGCCGACGTTGATGTTGACGCCCATGCCTGCAATGCTGGTTTCATGAAAGAACTCTTGCCAAAGGAACTGCAGCAGGACGTGAACATTCCTAAGAATCTGGCGTTGAAAGGAAATGTGAAAGCCGATGGGCAGAAATACAGTTCGCGCTTCACGGCAGGCGAATCAGGAGGCACGGTGGCTGGTTCTGTCAGTTACGATGCAGCTTGTGAAGCCTATGAAGCTAATCTTCTGGCCAACCGGCTCGCCCTTCAGCATTTCTTGCCGAACTACGGGTTGTCGCCTTTTACAGGCAAGGTTGAATTGAAAGGGCAGGGAACAGACCTCATGTCGCCACGCACAACCCTCACGGCAAAGGCCGATGTCCGACAGTTCAATTATGCCGGCTACAGCTTGGCAGGCATGAAAGCTGACGCAAAAATCCGGAATGGACATGTCTATGCCAATATTAACAGCCAGAACGACCTGCTGAAAGGTGTTGCCAACGTCGATGCCCTGATGAGCAAAAACCGCTTCCGCGGCACGGTGGTGATGGACTTGGCTAAGGCAGATCTGATGCGGTTGGGAATTGTAGACAGCTCGATGACCATGAGTGGTTGTGCTCATCTCGACATCGACAGTGACCTGAAGCATGATCACAAGGTTCAGGGAACACTGGGCGACATGACGCTTCGCATGAAGAACGAAGTCTATCGGCCCGACGACATGTGGATTGATGGCCAGACAAGTCTTGCCAACACCCGCGCCATTGTTGATTGCGGCGACTTCCATCTGAATCTCGATGCCAAGGGTTACTACGAGAGGCTCCTCAATACAGGCGACAAGTTTCTGGCTGAAGTCAAGCGGCAGTACGACGAGCGCCTGATTGATCAGGAACGACTTCGTAAGGTTTTGCCTGATGCCAGGTTGTCACTGAGCAGCGGTCACGACAATTTCATCGTAGAACTGATGACCCGTTACGGTTACAACATCGACAACATGAATTGCAATGTTGTATCTTCCCCTGATGACGGTTTGAATGGTCGGTTGCACTTGGAGTCGCTGATGATTGACAGCATCTTGCTCGACACCATCAACTTTGCCATCAAGAGCGATTCTGTTCGCACATCCTACCAGGCACAAGTCAGAAACAACAAGAACAATCCTCAATACACCTTCAACGCACTCATCGATGGAATCGTGCAGAATCGCGGCACAACCTTTGGAACACGTCTTTACGATGAAAAGGGAGAACTTGGCGTAAGGTTGGGCCTGCAGGCAACGATGGAGGAAGATGGCCTGATGTTCCGCACGTTTGGTAAGGAGCCTGTGTTGGGTTATCGCACGTTCCATGTCAACGACAGCAACTACGTTTATCTTGGTCACGACAACCGCGTCTCAGCTGATGTTGTGTTGAAGGCTGACGATGGGACAGGTATTCAGATCTACACCAATGACGACAACGTTGAAGCCAAGCAGGACATTACGGCCTCGTTGCATCATTTTGATTTGGAAAAGATTCTTTCCGTGATACCCTATACGCCTGACATTTCAGGCATGATGAATGGTGACTTCCACTTCTTGCAGACCAACAATCAGGTGAGTGTGTCGAGTGACCTTGACATTCAGCAGATGGCATACGAGAAAACACCGATGGGTGACATCGGAACCGAGTTTGTCTATATGCCGAAGAATGACGGCTCACATTATGTTGATGGCATTCTGAAGCACAATGGCGATGAAATTGCCATCGTGAGCGGCACCTATTATAATAAAGGTGGGTCAGATCAGACTCGTCAGGAAGGTTATCTTGACGCACAGGTCGACTTGGCCCGCATGCCACTTTCTCTCATGAATGGATTCATCCCGAATCAGGTTATCGGATTTGATGGTTATGGTGAAGGAACCGTCGCGGTGAAGGGCAGGCTCTCAAGTCCTGTTGTTGACGGCGAAATTTATCTTGATTCAGCTTACATGGTGAGTCAACCCTATGGCGTTCGCCTGCGTTTCGACAACGATCCAGTGGCCATTAGGAATAGCCGAATACTGTTTGAGAACTTCAACATGTATGCCAATAACTCCTCACCGCTAACGACTTATGGCCAGCTCGATTTCTCTGACTTGAATCACATGACACTGAACATGAAGATGCAAGCGCAGAACTTCCTGCTCATCGATTCGAAGGAGAATCCGCGTTCTGAGGCTTATGGAAAAGCTTACGTGAACTTCTTCGGAAACATAGGAGGCGAACTCACCAATCTGAAGATGCGTGGAAAACTCGATGTGCTTGGTTCAACCGACCTGGTTTACATTCTTCGTGACTCGCCGCTGACGACTGATAATCAACTCGACGAGCTTGTCCGATTCACAGATTTTGCCGACACGACTCAAACGATTGTTACCCGTCCGGAACTCTATGGATTCTCAATGGACATGACAATTGATGTTTCGAAGGGCGCACACGTGATGGCTTATCTGAATGCTGATAAGAGTAACTACATCGACTTGATGGGTGGTGGTACCCTGCGCATGAGCTATAACACGGTTGAAAACCTGCGCTTGACAGGTCGCTACACACTTGCTAACGGCGAAATGAAATACTCGCTGCCCATCATTCCATTGAAGACATTCACTATTCAGGATGGAAGTTACATTGAATTCACCGGTGATCCGATGAACCCGACACTGAACATTGCCGCCGTTGAAGAGGTAAAGACAGCCGTAACGGGCAATAGCGGGGTAGGGCGAAGCGTTGTTTTCGACTGCGGAGTGAACATCACCAAGACCCTCAATGACATGGGACTGGAATTCACGCTGGATGCTCCAGAGGACATGCAACTTCATTCCGAACTGCTGTCGATGAGTAAGGAACAACGAGGAAAGCTGGCTGTGACCATGCTGACAACAGGAATGTATTTGGCAGATGGCAACACCAATGGCTTCTCCATGAACAACGCACTCAACACATTCCTGCAAAGCGAAATCAACAACATCACGGGAAATGCCCTCCGAACGCTTGACTTTTCTGTCGGTCTCGACAATACCACTGATGCGACAGGTAATACTACGACGAACTATTCCTTCAAGTTTGCCAAGCGATTCTGGAACAATCGCCTGAAGATAGCAGTGGGAGGCAAAGTCTCGACAGGTGCAGAAATACAGAATCAGAATCAGTCTTTCTTTGACAATGTCACATTTGAATATCGTCTTGATGATACAGCAAATAAGTACGTGACACTTTTCTATGAGAATAACGTCTACGACTGGCTTGACGGTTATACGCAGGAATATGGCGTTGGTTTTATCTGGCGCCGCTCGCTGCAGCACTTCAAGGACATTTTCAACTTGCGTGATGATAATCAGCGATTTGCCACTCCTGCTGCCATTCGGCGCGATTCGGTGGCAACTGATTCAATAAAAAAGGAAAAAGCAACTGAAGAATAATGGGTATCAGAATCAACATATCACGGCTTTTTTGCCTGGGCATTCTTCCGTTTGTCCTTCTGGCAGTTCTTGCATCATGTTCATCGACAGCCAACATACCTGATGGCGACCAACTGTTTGTTGGATTGACAAAGATTGCTTACGAACGCAATGATACCAATGCAAATCCAATAATAGCCAAAAAGAATTTCATTACTACCCAGGAAGAAGTGGAGGCAGCGCTTGCCACAGCACCAAACGGGGCTCTTTTTGGCAGCAGCTATCATCGGTCGCCATTTTCCTATGGACTTTGGGTGTGGAATACCTTCTCCGACAAGAAAGGCCCTTTCTCAAAATGGCTTACAAAATCGTTTGGCAAGCAACCTGTACTGATGAGTTGGGTAAACCCGGCCTTGCGTGCTCAAGTAGCCCAGTCGGTCTTACGCAATCACGGCTATTTCTACGGAAATGTTGATTATGAGATTGTCGAGCAGCATAATCCGAAAAAAGCAAAGATAGGTTACAAAGTTACGACAGGCCCGCTTCTCACCATCGACAGCATCAGCTATCTGGGCTTCCCAGCCGAAGCCGACAGCTTGATTTGCGCAACTGCCGATGATACTTATTTGCATGTGGGAGATGCCTTTACGGTTTCTGCCCTCGATGCCGAGCGAACCCGCTTGACAACGTTGTTCCGCAATAATGGCTATTATTACTATCAACCAGGTTATGCCAGCTATCTGGCCGATACGACATCCACATTGCATGCACCTTATACAGCCTCCCTTCGGCTTCAGATGGCTGATGGAATTCCAGAAGAGGCCCAGCATAAGTGGTACATTGGCCATGTCACTGTGAACATGCAGAAGAATTTCATGCAGGAATTCACGGACAGTATCCGTCGACGGACGTTGACCATTCGCTACAACGGCAAGCGTCCTCCTGTTCGTCCGCGTGTCGTGCTTGGCAACATGAAACTGCGCCCACGTCAGCCGTACAGCTATGATGCCTATCTGCAGACGGCTAGTTCATTGAATGCAACCGGTATTTTCTCCATGACCGATTTTCAGTTCACGCCACGAGATGTTGACACGCTCGACCTGACAGTCAATTGCGTGTTTGACCGACCTTATGACGTCTACATCGAAACTAATTTCACCAAGCGCACTATTGGTCGTCTTGGTCCGGAACTGAAGATTGGCTTCACTAAGAAAAATCTGTTCCGAGGTGCTGAAAAACTCGATGTAAACCTGCATGGTTCCTATGAGTGGCAGACTCGTTCTTCTAGTGAGAACATGAATACTTATGAATATGGTATTGATGCTTCTTTGGAATTTCCACGGCTGATTGCCCCCTTTGTTGGTGGGAACAGTCGTCGCCAGACTTCGGTAAACAGTTCTCAAGACAATCGCGTGACGCCTGTTCGTCCTCGTCGTCGCCGTTTCTACGCCACACCAGTAACGCTTGCCAAACTCTCCAGCAACATTGTCCGTCGTCCAGGTTATTACAAGATGCACATCGTTTCAGGTGAATGGACTTACCGCTGGCAACCAACAGCAACGAGCAGGCATGAGTTCTCACCACTCACGCTTACTTATCAGTACATGAATTCCCATACAGAGAAGTTCGATAGCATTCTTGTCGTCAACCCATATCTGCTGGCAACAATGAGTGATTATTTCATTCCGCAGATGCGTTATACGTATAGTTACACCAGTCCGACAAGCTATCTCAACCCCATTCATTGGGAGTTGACTCTCTCTGAGTCGGGAAACGTGACTTCGCTTGCCTATATGGCCGCTGGTAAAAAGTGGAATGAAGAGAATAAGAAGATGTTCAAGAACCCCTATGCCCAGTTTGTTAAACTCGAAACCGACTTCACCAAGAAGTGGCAACTGGCTATTCATTCCCAGCTGGTTGCCCATCTGAATGCGGGGATTGGCTATAGTTTCGGAAATTCCAGCGAGCTTCCCTTCAGCGAACGATTCTATGTTGGTGGGGCAAACAGTGTGCGTGCCTTCCCGCTTCGCACTATCGGACCAGGCCGATTCTCACCCGTTGGCATGTTCGACTCTTCGCTTGCTAACCAGTATGCCTATCTCCTGCAAAACGGCGACATCAAGTTTGAAGCAAACCTGGAATATCGCCAGCGCTTATTTGGAAATCTTCATGGTGCCATTTTCCTTGATGCTGGCAATGTGTGGCGATTCAAAGACATCGAGACAGATGACCAGGACTTTGATGATTTCTTTAAAAACACTCAGTTCCATCTGAACAACTTCCTGAAACAACTGGCACTGGGAACTGGTGTCGGACTGCGTTATGACCTCGATTTCCTCATCCTGCGTCTCGATTGGGGGGTAGGGTTGCACCTTCCTTACGAAACTACCAAGTCTGGTTTCTACAACATCGACCGTTTCAGCCGCTATCAGACGCTGCACTTCGCCATCGGTTATCCTTTCTAGAAATACGGGATGAGTGCAGCAGAAGAGCTGCATGAGACCATAAAAAATGAGGAAGGCTCAGACAGAGAGGAAGTCTTCCAACTTGGTTTGAGGGTGAGCCTGAAGGTATTTACCAGCAGCTATGGCGTGGCTGGTCTTGAAAAATTGCTTGCCTAGGGCTTTGTTGGCAACCCACATGACACGACCCATGTGGGTGTCGCGCTCCTCCTGTGTACTTTTCTCGAAGTTGCTCATGGGGAAATGGCTAAGGACAAAAAAGACAAGGCAGTCGGGAACGATGTTGTTTCGCGTCATGGTTTGGCGCTGATGAGCGTCGAACAGGGCTGCATACAGGGGGTAATCAGCTCCCAGATATTTGTCGAGGGAGATGGCTATCATTTCCTCACCAACGACGATGCTTTGTCCGAACGCGCCAATCTGTGCGTAAACGGATGGGGTGGGTAGCGAGGGAAGCAACTTCTGCAACCGCGAAAACGACTTGCGCAGTTGCTCGTCAATGTCGCTCATGTCGGCATACTGCGTCTCGACATCTGCGATGACAGCCTGTAGGGCAGAATCCTGATAGAAATTAAGGAATCGACTGTTAATGCCGGGATCGTTCACTTCACCCAATTGCAGCATGTCCTCAATCAGGGTTCGCGTTTCCATGGGATAGTCGGTGTTCATCTGCTGCAATGCCGCAAAGTCACCAGTGGTCAGATAACGACTTTCCAAACGATCGTATCGCTGCACACTCATCTGCAGTGAAACGTCGTTCTCCTCATTGGGCTTGAGTTTAAACTCGCAAGCCAAGCATAGAAATGCCATTGAAATCGTGAGGAGATAGAAGAAAATGGCTATCTTTTTCACTTATTTAAACTATTCAGGTGCAAAATTACTAAATTTTATTTAATTCTCAAAACATTTCGCTAAAAAAGTTAAAATTGGTGATAAAAAAGAGCTATTTAACTTTATTTTTTTGAAAAAAGAAGTAAGTTTGTACCAAGAAATGATGTCGCAGCAACTGATTTCAGCGTCAAAAGTCAGGATTTTGCGTTCTTTTATGTTTGCTCAAATCTTAAAATTATAAAAATTGCTAGATATGAAACGAATCATGTTTTTCTTTTTTCTGATGTCTTCAACATTGCTTTGCGAAGCTACAACCTTGCGAGTTGAAGTGAAGAATCCTTCAAAGATGGCTCGCACCAGCGTGCCTGTCGTCATCGACCTTTCGTCATACGGGTTGGTTCGCTCGGCGCTTGTATCATGCAATGGTAATGTGGTCAGTCAGCTAGACGACCTCAATCAGGATGGTACTTTCGACGAACTTTGCTTCCTGACAAATCTTTCAGCCAAAGAGACTAAAGTTTTTACGGTGGAACTGAAGGAGAGTGAGCCTGAATTGAAGATTCCCAACGGTAAGGTGTATGTAGAAATGCTCTTGTCGAACAAGAAGATTAAGGAAAATAACAAGCACGACCTCTACATTTCGAGTCTGACGGTTGACAGAGGGGTGAATCCCTATAATCAGCTGCATCACCACGGAGCAGCCTTTGAAAACGAACTTGTAGGCTATCGCATCTATTTTGATCATCGTCAGACCGTCGACATTTATGGAAAGTATCACCGTGGTCTTGAACTTCGCGAAACACAGTTCTATCCTGACAAAATCCAGAAAGAGAGTGGCTTTGGCGACGACGTTCTCTGGGTTGGCAATACGTTTGGTCTGGGAACATTGCGTGGCTACGATGGTGGAAAACCGACGATGGTTAATGATGTGGTGCATCGAACTCAGCGCATTCTTGCGCGTGGTCCGCTTCGTACCATTGTTGAAGTCGTTGACGAAGGTTGGTTGCCAGATGGGGGAGTTGAGAGAATCATTCTGACAACGCGTTATATACTTTATGCAAACCGCCGTGATTGTCAGGTAGATGTAGCCATCTTACCCTTCGGGAAACTGTCCAAGCCTGACACAAGGCAGGTAGGCTATTCAACCGGAATCATTAATGTGAAAAACTCTGTTGAGTTAACTGACCATCATGGACTGCGAGGATGCTGGGGAACAGACTGGCCTGTTTCAGAGAAGGACTCTGTTGGTCACAAGCGCGAGACGGTTGGACTCGGCATCTGCCTGCCCCAACAGCATGTCATAAGCGAATGGACCACCAAGGAAAACTATGGCTATGAGATTCGTATTCCCAACAGCCATTTGCAATATTTCATTACGTTTGGTTCCGACAATGAAGACTTCGGCTATCATTCTTCTGAAGCATGGTTCGACTATCTGCGCCAATGGAAGCGGGAGATAACAAATCCCGTCGCCATCAGGACAACTGTCGCTAATGACGACGGGAGGTAAACGGCTGTTCAGATTCAGAGTTTATTGATGACTTTCTGTAATTGTTCGCCCAGTCCAATGGTGTAACCTTCTGAGGCAAACACGACCCGATTAAACGTGTCGGCAATAATGAACACAGGTAACTGACCGCCTGTGTTCATTTTCATTTGCGCAGCTATCTGCCGACGGATATTGCCATTCTGGTCAATGCCATAGACAATATTCTTTGGGAGAGCACCGAAGTCCTCGCCAGCATATTTCCGAGCATCGCTTTCTGATTCAAAGAGGAGCACCATGGGCCTTCCCCACTTGTCGAGATCAGCCTTTACTTTGGCTATGTCGCGCATGGCATGATTCGTGGGTTCCTGACCAACGCCAAGTATTCCGACCACGAAATAGCCACGACCTGTTTGTGAGAGAATCGATACGGGGTCTGTTCCGACACTCACTTTATCGGGACTTGCCGGAGCCTGCAGGCCTTCCACAGGCAAGAACTTCGACTCAGAATCGAAGGTGCCAATGATGCTTACGTCAGAATCGCTCTGCCGCATGCTCAGATTGAGAGTCGTGGTTTTGCCCGGTTCAATGACGAATTGCTGATTGGTGGCCAACACGCTGCCATTCGCCAGACGTGTTCCTGTTGTCAGCATGTATGTTCCTACATCCAGTTTTGCACCGTTTTTAAAGGTGTTGCTCCAGCTGGTTCCTCCACCCATGTCGACCTGGCCTTCCTCGAAGTTCAGCAGATAGGTCTGTCCATTGTCGCCAATTCGCGTGATAGTAAAGTGACTGTAGTATTTAGGATCGTCGAGTAACGGATTTGGTTCGTAGTTCAGCACGATGGTTCCAGTGCTGGCAGCCGTTTGCCGGGTAGCTTCGAAATCAACGTCGACCCATTCTGCCGAGCCTGACTTGAACTGAACCTTACCCGTGACAACGTCCTTTCGGGCTTCAATGTTCAGAGAACGTGCGAGGTCAATGAAGAAAATGTCGCGCGAACGTGTGTCAGTAAGCCGCGATTTCCACACTCCCACAGGCGTCTGTGCAATTCTCAGGGCCTTCTGGTCAGGGTAGATGCGGATGTTTTCCTTCACCCATTGCACGAGCAGGGATGGATTTTTCTGGAATGTCAGCTTGTCGGCTTTCGTTCCGTCCTGCAGCGTCCAGGTCTTGCTGCCGAACTCTCGTTCGAACATTTGCTTGAAGGGCAATGTGATCATTTCGTTTTCAACACGCGGGCAGAGTTGATTGCTTTCAGCACAGAAATTGTCTTCCAGAATCTGAGCAGGCATGTCGCGCAGGTCTTTGTCGCTCAGGCTTCTCAGAAGAGCAAGTGCACGCGGTTCGTTATCTGCATGACGATAGAGGAAATCAAGCAGTGTGCGCCAGTTGTTGCGTGACTTCTCCAGAAGATCGGCTGCTTTCGGATAAATCATTTTTGCTTCATCGCTGCTTAGGAAAGATGCCTCGTAGGCTTTGCGGATATCATCCTCCTGGGCGAATCGTTCTTTATTCTTGGCTGCCATCTCCGGACTTACTTCCGGCATTTTGGCTTGCTCTGGGGGTGGAACAATGTCGATGCTCACTGGCTTGAATGCGCTTGCCAGCGGTTGCTTGTTGTTTTGGTTCAGTTTAATCGTGATTTTCTTGTCCTTCCCGAACGAAGCCTTGGCATAGCCAAACCATCCGTCTTTCGAAGCCCAAACAAGCATGTCGCCTTTACCGGCTGTGAGGAACGTCAGTCCTTTTGCGTCAGTATATTTTGTAACGGCTGTATAAAACTCTGCATAGTTGTAGATTTTGAAATCAACGCGAGCACCATTCACGGCCTTGCCACGTCTGTCGACGATGCGAAAATCAACCCGTGCCGTTGATCCGTAATTGTCAATCAGGTTGATTTCGGTGAAGTTGCTCGTGCGAAGCATCACTTCTTCCGGTCCGTTGTAATCGCCAAAGGCGCGGGTGTGCATCAGCAATGCCCGCGAAGCAGGCGCATTGAACCATCCGAGATTCAGTACTGCCTCGGGCTCGCATGCACCCAGAAAGTACCACTCACCGTCGGCCCAGGCTTCAACCCAGGCATGATTGTCGTCGGTGTGAGCCCAGCGCGGCGTGTAGACCTGTCGGGCAGGGATGCCCACCGAACGAAGAGCGGCAACCGTGAACGTTGACTCCTCTCCGCAACGGCCGATGGCAGTGTTCATACAGGCCAGAGGCGACAACGTACGGCCATCGCTGGGCTGGTAAGTCACGTGTTCATGACACCAATGGTTCACTTCCAAGATGGCGTCCTTCATCGAAAGTCCGGCGATGCGCGACTTCAAATCCTTGTAAAACACCTGTCTGGAATCGTCCAACGGCTCATTGTTGACTCGCACGGGAAGCACGAAATGGCGGAAAAGCAGTTCAGGAACTTGCTTTCCCCATGACATTTCCTTGCGGGCAAGAAAGGCTGTCCGCACATTGGCTGCATGGAAAGCCGTAGGATAATCGGTCACATCGGCCAGCGCCATGTAGGCATAAAGGAATCGAAGAGCCTCTTCTTCCTCAGAATTAAGGTTCAACCCGTCAGTGTTAAAGAATTGTTTTCCAACGAGTTGCATTTTCTCGTTGAATGCTTTTTCAACATTCTCGCGATAGCTGTCATCGCTGATGAATCGCTGGTTTTCCTGTGCACAGAGATGAATTGAAAACATCAAAGCCAGGACAAGGGCTGTCAACGTTTTTTTCATAAGTTGTAAAGATTATTGTTTGACTGTCTTTTCTTTCAGCAAATCCTGCAGGCGGATGATTTCATCGCGATACTGAGCCGCCTGAAGGAAGTCGAGCTCCTTGGCAGCCTCTTGCATGAGCGCCGTGGTGTTGGCAATGCTTTTCTCGAGCTGCTCACGCGTCATCTGCATGATAATTGGATCAGCGGCCATGTCGCCACGTTCTGGTTCAATATAGGGCGAATAGCTTGAGCCAGTCTTCGTCTGTGGTCCGACATTCGTTCTGGCACCAGCCTTGTGCATGCGGTCGTCTTCCTTCTTCGAGGACTGCAGTGAGGTGTTGATGGCTTTCACAATCTGACGCGGCGTAATGCCATGCTCCTCATTATATTTGAGCTGCTTTGAGCGACGGCTGAGCGTTTCGTCAATCGTCTGTCTCATGCTCTCGGTAATGGTGTCAGCATACATGATCACCTTTCCGTTCACGTTTCTGGCCGCACGGCCGGCCGTCTGGGTGAGCGAACGCCGACTGCGCAGGAATCCCTCTTTGTCGGCGTCCAGAATGGCCACGAGCGACACTTCAGGCAGGTCAAGGCCTTCGCGCAGCAGGTTCACGCCCACGAGCACATCATAAAGTCCGGCTCGAAGGTCTGACATGATCTGGACACGGTCGAGCGTTGCCACATCGCTATGTATGTAGTTAGCACGCACTTCGTGGTTCAGAAGATATTCCGTGAGTTCCTCTGCCATGCGTTTCGTGAGGGTAGTCACAAGTACGCGTTCGTCACGCTCGGCCCGCTGCAGGATTTCATCCAACAAATCGTCAATCTGATTCTCACTCGGCCGTACCTCAATTTCGGGATCTAGCAGGCCAGTGGGCCTGATCAGCTGTTCAACGACGACACCCTCACTCTCCATGAGTTCGAAGTCGGCAGGCGTTGCAGAGACGTAAACCACCTGATGAATCATGTCCTGAAACTCCTCAAAGCGTAAGGGGCGGTTGTCGAAAGCTGCCGGTAGGCGGAATCCATACTCAACAAGGTTCTGCTTTCTGGCCCTGTCGCCGCCATACATGGCATTCAGCTGCGGAATGGTCACGTGGCTTTCGTCGATGAAGAGCAGGAAATCTTCAGGGAAGAAGTCGAGCAGGCAATATGGTTTCTGTCCGGGTTCGCGCCCGTCGAAATACCGCGAATAGTTCTCGATGCCTGAGCAATGGCCCAGTTCCTTAATCATCTCCATGTCGTATTCCACGCGTTCCTTGATGCGCTGCGCCTTCAACGTGTCGCCAAGTTCATTGAAATAGTCCACCTGAGCCATCAGGTCGTCCTGAATCTTGCGAATGGCCATCTCCGTCTGTTCCTTGGAAGTGACGAAAAGGTTGGCAGGATAGATCTTGTAATCCTCGAACTTGGCAAGGCAATGATAGTCGACACTGTCGAGTTCCTCGATGGAATCAACCTCGTCGTCCCACCAGGTGACGCGCAAGACGTGGTCGGAATAAGCCATGAAAACGTCGACATGATCGCCCTTCACACGGAAGTTGCCGCGCTGCAGGTCGACGTCATTCCTCACATAGAGGGCATTTACCAACTGGCGCAGGAACACGTTCCGGTCGAGCGTCTGTCCTTTACGAATGGAAATGACACTCTCCTGCATGGCCGTAGGTCCTCCCATGCCATAGATGCAGGAGACACTGGAGACAATGACCACGTCTTTTCTTCCAGACAGCAGCGATGAAACCGCTGAAAGCCGCAACCGGTCGATGTCTTCGTTGATGGCCAGGTCCTTTTCAATGTAGGTGTCACTTGAGGGCAGATACGCCTCTGGCTGGTAATAGTCGTAGTAACTCACGTAGTACTCGACGGCGTTTTCAGGGAAAAAGCCCTTCATCTCCTCGTAGAGTTGGGCTGCCAACGTCTTGTTGTGACTCAGGATGAGAGTCGGTTTACCTGCCTGGGCGATAACGTTCGCCATGGTAAATGTCTTTCCAGAGCCAGTGACACCAAGCAGCACTTGTGCACGGTCGCCTCGCTGAATGCCCTCAGTAAGTTCTCTTATTGCCTCAGGCTGGTCGCCCGTAGGTTGATAGTCAGATGTCAGTTTAAAGTCCATAATTCGATGCAAATTTAGTGATTTTCTATTAAATAAACGTAACAAAGCCCATTAAAATCGGATTTTTTTTTAAATGTTTTGGTTTTTAGCGAATATATTTGTAATTTTGCAGGTCAAAAAGAATTATTAGATGAAGAAATCATCTTTACTTGCCATCTCAGCAATCGTGTTGCTCCTGACCAGTTGCGCCAAGGAGTTCAATCAGGCTTTCAAGTCTGACAACTACCAATATAAGTACGAGTATGCCAAGGAGTGCTATGCCCGTGGCCAATACACGCGTGCCATCTCACTGCTCGAATCTACCGTCACCATGCTCAAGGGCTCGGCCAACGGACAAGAATGTCTTTACATGCTTGCCATGGCCGAATACAACAATAAAGATTATGAGACGGCTGCCGAGTATTTCCGGAAGTACTATTCCTCTTATCCGCAAGGCAGTTACGCCGAACTGGCTAAGTTCTATATTGGCCAAAGTCTCTACATGAGCACGCCCGAACCACGTCTTGATCAGAGCCGGACGATGGCTGCCATCACGGCACTTCAGGAATATCTCGACGTGTTCCCTATGGCAACTCAGAAACAAGTGGCACAAGAACGTCTCTTTGCGCTTCAGGACAAGCTCGTACAGAAGGAACTTCATTCGGCCCAGCTCTATTATGACCTCGGCACATATTTCGGCAATTGCAACATGGGAGGCGAGAGCAACTATCTGGCCTGCATCGTCACAGCCCAGAATGCACTTAAAGACTACCCCTACAGTTCGCTGCGCGAGAACTTCTCGCTGCTGCTGATGAAGAGTAAGTTCGAACTCGCCGAGAACAGCGTTGAAGCCAAACGCCTCGAGCGTTATCAGGATGCTGAGGACGAATGTTATGGTTTCATCAACGAATTTCCCGATTCCAAAAACAAGCAGCTTGCAGAGAAGTATATCGAGAAGTGCAAGAAGGTTGCTGGCAGAAGCGGCGAAAACAACGAAAACGAGTAGGCTGTTGCCCTCTCATTGTTCATCAGCCTTCAAGAAAAAGAATATCAACAATAAACATTTTAGAATAAAGTATGGATTACAAAAAGTCGAAAGCACCGGTCAACACACAGACTCGTAACATCATGGACCTCTGCGAAGAAACAGGAAACATTTACGAAAGCGTCGTCATCATCTCGAAGCGCGCCAACCAGATTGGAAGTGAGATTAAGCAAGACCTCACAAAGAAACTTGCTGAGTTTGCTTCCTATAACGATTCTCTCGAGGAAGTATTCGAGAATCGTGAGCAGATTGAAATCTCTCGTTACTACGAGAAACTGCCGAAGCCCACGCTCCTGGCTACCGAGGAATTTATTGAAGGCAACGTCTATTATCGCGATCCGTCGAAGGAACCCGCTGCCGAGTAAGGCGCTAAAGCAGTTGCAAACCCTCAATTTCGGTGAAGAATGATTCAGAGAAAACAAACCGTCTACCTGCTTCTGGCTGCAATCCTCAGTATCGTCTGCTTGTGTTTGCCCCTTGGAACGGTCGTGCTCGAAGGCATGGGCGTTGAGCCGAATCTCTACAATCTTGCTCTTCTGCAGTATGCCGACAATGCTCAGCAATACGATTTCAGCTACTCACCGCTCTTCGTCGTGTTGGCCGTTACCGTAGTTTTGGAGCTGGTGGCTATCTTCATGTACAGGAATCGCAAGCGGCAAGCTCGTGTCTGCTCGCTGAACATTGCGCTTTTGCTCATCTGGATGGCCTTGTTCGTCTACTTTAAATATGTACGTCTGACCTCCATTGGCGCACTTGAACAGACTCCGTGGGCCTATATTCCCTTCGTGGCTGCCGTGCTCAACTATCTGGCCTTCAAAGGAATTCGTGCCGACGAGCGACTTGTTCGTGCCGCCGACCGTATTCGTTGATGGTCTTATACATATCTTATTGACTCATAAAACGCATGCTTTTGACCCTCAAGAGCATGCGTTTTATATACCATAGAGCTATGCTTTTACATTCCAAAAGCATAGCTCTTGAATGTTAAGAACATTGCTCTTGCACCTCAAGAAGATTGCTCTTGTTGTGCAAGACCTATGGTTAAGCCGTTTAAAAACCATGCCGACACTATCTCATCCGCCTAATAATCCACGAATCTTACCACCTTACCGTTTTTGAAAACAGAAAAGCGGAAAAGCGGAAAGTAGACATTAGATGATTTTGGGAATGATTTTACGCCAGAGAATCAGGTGTACAGTGCTGCAAGGAATGACAGACAATCCTCCTTTTTGCAATTTCAATTATTATAGACATTAATCTATTATATATGTATTATTTAATAATAATATTATAATAGTATAAATTAAATTAATAAAACTTTTACTAAGAAAAGTCCATTTTCTGCCTTCCGAAAATGCTTAATGTCTACTTTCCGCTTTTCTGCCTTTCTGCTTTTGCTTTGTCTCAGTTGTAATTTTGGTCGAAAATGTCAAAATGATTTGGGTTTCATGAAGAAATATCTGCTGGCGGCTTGCAGTTTTTCGATTATTTTAGTTAACTTTGCACCATATAAAATCAAACCATTGAGATAATGAAAAAAATACTGATTTTAAGCCTAGTCATGCTTGCAACCCTTTCAGGTAGAGCTGCTCAAAAGCTCACCTTGCAGGCTATTACGGGTGGTGAGTTTGCCGCCCAACGTGTTTATGGCGTGAATCCTATTGAAGGAACCGACCGCTACGCCAGCATTTCCAGCGACGGAAAGCGCATCGTGGAATATTCTTTCAAGTCAGGAAAGGAGACAGGGATTCTGTTCGATGTTGACCAGACACAGGGCGAGAAGATTGAACGTTTCGACGGTTATGTGATGTCGCCCGATGGTCGTCGCATGCTGATTCAGACTAACACCGAGATGGTCTATCGCCGTTCGTCGAAGGCCGACTACTACATCTACACCATTCAGAACCGCAAACTTGAAAAACTTTCTGACGGTGGCAAGCAGCAGGTGCCGCTATGGAGCCCTGACGGAACTCAGGTTGCATTCGTTCGCGACAACAACATCTGGTTGGTGAAACTTCTTTACGACAACGCCGAGAGCCAGGTGACCAAGGACGGAAAGTTCAACGAAGTGATTAACGGCATCCCCGATTGGGTATATGAAGAAGAATTCGAGTACAATCGCGCCTTCTGCTTCACGGCTGATGGTTCCATGCTTTGCTGGATACGCTTCGACGAGTCGGCCGTGAGCGAATATTCCTTACAGTTCTTCCAGGGAATGAAGCCTCAAAAGAAGGAGTACGAACTCTATCCTGGCTTCTACAGCTACAAGTATCCGAAGGCCGGCGAGGTGAATTCGAAGGTGTCGGCATGGAGTTTCGACATTAAGAGCCATCAGGTCAGGAAGCTGGAAGTGCCTGTCGACGACGACGGCTATTTGCCTCGCATCCTGCCAACGAGCGAACCTGACAAAATCATCGTGGCTGCCATGAACCGCCATCAGGACGTGCTGAATCTCTACACGGTGAACGCTCGGTCGACACTTTCGCAACTGCTCATCAAGGAGAGTGTGCCAAAATATGTGAAGGAAGACGTGCTTGGCGAAATGATTGTGGGCAAGAGCCACATTCTCCTGCCGAGTGACCGCGATGGTTTCATGCACCTTTATTTATATACAATGAATGGAACGCTGGAACGCAAGATCGGTGACGGCCAGTACGACATCACCGAAATCTGCGGTTACAACGAACAGACGGGCGACGTATTCTATCAGGCTGCCAAGCAAAGCGCGCGCGACCGACAGATTTTCGTCAACCACAAGAACGGAAAGACCGAACAGCTGACCTCGCAGGCAGGCTGGAACTCGGCAGTGTTCTCGGGCGATTTCCAATATTTCCTCAATACCTGGAGTGATGCCAACACGCCATATGTCTTCACCATTCGCGACCAAAAGGGAAAGATTCTCTCAACGCGCGTTGACAACTCCGAACTGAAAGACAAGCTTAGCCGATATGCTCTCGGCACAAAAGAGTTCTTTACGTTCACCACGGGCGAAGGAATCACGTTGGAAGGCTGGATGATGAAGCCCGCCGACTTTGACGCCAGGAAAAAGTATCCCGTTGTGATGTTCCAGTACAGCGGTCCTGCCAGCCAGCAGGTAATTGACTCTTGGAATATCGGTTCGATGGGACAAGGCGGCCTGTTCGACAGCTATCTCTGTCAGGAAGGTTTTATCGTGGTTTGTGTCGACGGCCGTGGAACTGGTGCGCGTGGTGCTGAATTCGAGAAATGCACCTATCTGAATCTTGGCAAGCTAGAGGCCATGGACCAGGTTGAGACAGCACTTTGGCTCGGAAAACAGTCCTTTGTCGACAAAGACCGCATCGGAATTTGGGGCTGGAGCTATGGTGGCTACTGCACACTGATGAGCATGAGCGAAGGTCGCCCTGTGTTCCGCGCTGGCGTGGCAGTTGCCCCACCTACGAGCTACCGGTTCTATGACTCCGTCTATACTGAACGCTACATGCGCACTCCGAAGGAAAATCCTGATGGTTATGGCTTCAACGCCATCACACGGGCCAATCTTCTGCATGGCGCCTTGCTGCTCTGCCATGGTGTTGCCGATGACAACGTTCATCCGCAGAACACCTTTGAATACGCCGAAGCTTTGGTGCAGGCCGACAAAGATTTCAAAATGAATCTTTACACCAACCGCAATCACAGCATCTACGGCGGCAACACGCGCAATCACTTGCTGCGCCAGATTTCACAGTTCTTCATTGACGAACTGAAGAATAAGTAAAACAAAGTTAAGACTATTGACAATATGGAAACAAGAAAAATGATTATTGGGGCACTGGCTGCCCTGCTGCTGCCAACGAGCGTGATGGCAGAAAAAGTGAAGATTCGCGTTTCGAACGACGAGAAGACACAGCGACAGGAAGTTGTAGAGGCTGATGCCGCACAGGTCTACAAGCAACTTGGCATTCGCCAGGGTGAGCCTTTCGTCGTGAAAAATGCTTTAGGTCAGGAAGTTGGTTACCAGCTCACGTATGACGGAAAACTTCTTCTCGATGCCTCTGTCCGTCCTTGTGGAACAGCTGAATTTACGGTTGAGCCCGGACGTCCTCAGCCTGCGAAGGTATTTGTGACAGGTCGACAGTATCCGGAGCGTGTCGATGACATCGCTTGGGAAAACGACCGCACGGCTTATCGCATTTACGGCCCAGCTCTGCAGCGTTCTGGCGAAAGGGCTTTCGGCGTTGATGTATGGCTGAAAAACACCCCCGATCTGGAAGTGGAGCGCCGCTACAAGACCGAACTGTCAAATCATTCACAAATTCAGGCATTGAAGGCTGCTGGCAAAAATAGTGAAGCTTTTGAGGTGGAGAAGGCCACTACCTACCACTTCGACCACGGTTATGGCCTCGACTGCTACAAGGTTGGTCCGACGCTGGGCTGCGGTGCTCCTGCGCTGATGGATGGAAACAAGCTGGTTTTGCCCTATTGTTACGAATCATACAAGATACTTGACAATGGTCCACTGCGTTTTACGGTAGAACTTACTTATCCTGCTGTCGCTATTGGAAAGGACAAAAACGTGGTTGAACACCGCATCATCAGCCTCGACAAGGGCTCGAACTTCAACAAGATGACCGTTTGGTATGATGGCATTTCGAAGTCACGCGACCTGGCAGCGGGTGTTGTGATTCATGCCGAGGACATTGAAAGCGTGGTGCTGGGCAAGAACTTCGTTCATTATGCCGACCCGACAGACAATCCGAATGGGCAGAACTTCCAAATCTACGTGGCTTGCCTGTTCCCGGAAGGCGAAGTGCAGACGAAAAAAATCATGGAGAAGAAACCTGCCAACGGCATGGCCGGACATGCCTGCGGCATTCTGAAGAACTACAAGAGCGGTCAGCGCTTCAACTACTATTTCGGCAGCGCCTGGAGCAAGAACGACGTTCGCACCCAGCGCGAATGGCAGGTTAGAATTGAAGAATTCCTTGCTGCGCTTGCACAGCCGTTGCAAGTGACTGTTGAATAGCCAGCAGTACAAGACCAAACAGAGGCGCGACTCATCCCCTAACCATCAGACATAGTGCTGATCGGACGACAGGGTGAGTCGCGCCTCTGTTTTTGTTGCAATGCAGGACAGATGTTCAAGTGCAGAACAACTGTTCAGAAACCTTAAAAACTAATCGCTGATGATGCCGGCCTCCATCCATTTACGAATGAGTTCCCGGGCATCGTTGAGGGCAACTTCTTCGCTTACCTCATATTGGTCGGTAAGCAAGCGCGAGAGGTCTTCCACGCCGAACGATTCCATCTGCTGAACATTCCGCCAAAGATAAGCGGCACTTTCGTTCATGCTGATGATATTTGAAAAGTCGATGTTCTCCTTTCCCTCGGCTACGATGATCTGCTCGCCGCAGACCTCGCGCAGGTTAAAACCTTTTTTTGCTTTCATTTGTGTGATGTTATTTTGTTGATTTCTGTTCTGAATGATGGGTTTCCGGAGCTGCATGATGGAAGGGAAGCTTGATCCAGATGCGGCGATAGAAAGCCAGAAGATAGCGGCGGATAGGGTAGAGGCGCATCCAGACGAAGGAATAGCACTTCCACTTCCAGCCATCAGTACGGTCGAGCCGTGTGCGGCCTTTGCGATAGAATCCGATGACCGCGCCACAAACGTTCTGAAGCAGGCAATGTTCGTCGTTCAGGTTGCCATCACCTCGAAGTGTTACCGCGTTACCATCAATCGCGATGATGCGATGCATCACGAAATGGCCAGGCTCGATTTCTGCCAGCACAGGGTCTCCTACTTTCGGATTTGCGGGCTTTGTGAATAGAGCCTTGTCACGATTGTCCTCAAGGAAGGGACGCATGCTGAAGCCGCGAAGGGGCAAAGTGATGGTGTGACCCTCGTTCAACAGGCGCACAATCTCTGGCAAGAACTTCTCGTTGGCAAACTGCACCTCCTTGCGTTGAATAGTGCTTTCTGCCATGGGCGTTCTGCCAAACAGCCTTTTCCACAGGTTTCGGATGAATTCTATGATGTTCATTTCCTTGCAATTGCGTCGTGGCAGATAACGGCAGCTTCCTCGTTTGGCAGGCAATGGAGTGTGTAGATGCCTGTGGTCTCAACAATCTTCGTGACTGTATTGCAGATGCGGTTGAAGATGTCTTCGTCCCATTTCATTGAGGAACATGAGGGCAGGAACGAGGCAAAGGCCTCAATCGGCGGCAGTTTCTCGATGCTGTTGCTTTCGGCACGGTCGATTCGCGTGATAGCGCCAAGTCTGGCTTTCAAGTTGCGATAACAAGGCGTCTTTCCACTCCATGGTCCGCCGAAGATGAAAGCTTCGCCATCAATTATTCGAACGATGGGGTTGTCATCGTTCATCAGGTCGCAGCCGGGCAAATGGCGCAGCCAGAGACTCACATGCGTGCTCTTGCCTGTTCCGCTTTTGGCAATGAAAGCATAACCATATCCGTTCTGTCTGACGAGTGATGCATGAATGAGGAGGGTGTCCTGACGGCTTCCAGCGAAGGCAAAGATGAGCATCAGCGCATTGTTGAGTCCGAAAGAACGCATGTTGTAGTTGCCGTTCAAGGCACACTCGCACTCGTCAAAGTCCTTGTTGGTGCGCAGCAGGCAACATTCGCGGCCGCAGATGTCCTTGATGATGTATTGATAGCCACCGTCGCTGAGCAGGTCAACAACCGTTTCGCCATTGCCCGTGTCAAACTCCCTGATGCGCTCGCGTTGTTCCTTGGGAACCGGACGAAGAGTGTCGTCAATGCGCAACCTGAAGAAAAGCGGCCGCCCCTCGCTCTCTTCTGTTCGAAAAGGGGCAAAAGAAGGTAGCAGTCGGAGGTCGTTCTGAAACCCAGCAGTAACTCGTCCAGAACCTTCTTCTGCCGTTGAAGGACAGAAGTCGAGTCGGACTAGATGTTCGGCAATGCTGAAAAAATAGGTATCCATCAGTTTTTCTTCAGCTCTTTGGCGCGCTGCTTGGCCTCCTCCATGGCCTTTTGTCGGGCCTCTTTCTTTTCTTTCTTGTCTTTCTTGGCTTTTGCCTTTGCAGCAGAAAGTTTTTCCTTCTGTTCAGCCTTTTCTTTCTTGATGGCCGCTTTCAGCTCTTCCTTGTTGTAGAAAGCTTCGGGCGAATCAAGAATAATGTCTTTGAACTTGAATGTGTTGCCTTCAATATACTTTACGATGTAATCACCCTTGGCGGTGTAGCGCTTCTTCATTTTCAGGTATCGCTTTTCTATGTCCTTGCGCTTTTCGGCAAAAAACACAGTGCAAGTGGGGTGGTCGACACCTGCTGCCTGCATGTGGTCGCGCAACTGGAATGAGTAGTTTTCACGACTATAGAGGAATCTGGTCTTCGAGTCAATCCATGCTGTGTCAACGAGTTGGATGTCGGTGAAATAGACGGTAGAGTCATTGAATGACGACACGAAACCGAACATATAGACTGGCGTGAGTCTGTTGACGGCAAAAACTTCGTTGGGCATCAAGAACGATGTGGCAAGAAGCAATGCTGCCAGGAGTGTTTTCTTGAATTTCATTTTTCTGTTATCTGTGAGTTCCTTTTATTTTCCAAGATAGGTCTTGAGCATTTTGTTCTTTGTATTGCTTCGCAAACGACGGATTGCCTTCTCTTTGATTTGGCGAACGCGCTCACGGGTGAGACCATATTTCTGACCAATCTCATCGAGTGTCATCTCGGGTTGGTTGATGCCGTAGAAGGCTTCAATGACGTTTCGCTCGCGCTCGTTCAGCGTCTGCAACGCACGGACGATTTCTGCACGGAGTGACTCTGCCAGCAACAAATTGTCCGTATCAGGCACATCCCCATTAGGCAGGATATCGAGCAGGCTGGTCTCGTCGCTGTCGGAGAAGGGGGCATCAACGGAAATCTGTCGGGTGTAATGCGTCATTGCATCGGCAATCTTCTCTTCAGGAAGTTCAACGGTCTCTGCAATTTCGTTCACATTCGGGCGTCGCTCGTTCTTCTGTACAAATTCGTTCAGGGCTTTATTGATTTTACTGACCGAGCTCACCTGATTAAGCGGTATTCGCACGATGCGGCTTTGCTGGGCAATAGCTTGCATGATGCTCTGACGAATCCACCAAACGGCAAAGGAAATGAACCTGAAGCCGCGTGTCTCGTCAAAGCGCTCGGCCGCTTTGATGAGTCCTAGGTTGCCTTCGTTGATAAGGTCAGAAAGGCTCAGACCCTGATTTTGATATTGTTTGGCTACGGACACGACAAATCGCAGGTTGGCTTTGGTCAGGCGTTCGAGGGCCTCGTGGTCGCCTTTGCGGATGCGCTGAGCCAGTTCAACCTCCTCTTCGGCTGACAGCAAATCGACGTGGCCGATTTCCTGCAGATACTTGTCGAGCGATGCGCTTTCGCGGTTTGTAATGGAGTTCGTAATTTTCAGTTGCCTCATGTTGTCACTTGGGGTTTGATGTACGAAGTGCAAAAATACGGCTTTTCTACGAAAAAAACGAAGAAAAGCCGTATTTTTTTTGTTTTTCTTGAAAACGAATTGAATTTATTCGCTCAAATCGACTACGAAGTAAGCCTTTTTGCCGGTAGGATAGAGACCACGGATGATAAGCACAGGCTCCTTGCTCATCGAGGCCTCCTTCACAATCTGCTGGAGGTCTTCAATGGTGTTCATTTCTCCATCATTAACCTTCTGGATGATGAATCCCTTAGTAATGCCGGAATCCTTCAGCTTTCCGTTGTTCACCTTGATGACCTCAAGACCATAGTTGATGTTGAGTTGCTCCTTCTGTTGTGAGGTGATGGGGCGGACATCAGCACCCAAGACATCCATGTCAGCCTGTTTCACGACGTTGGTATTGCCCTGAGCGTTCTTCAAGGTCACGGTCTTGGTTTGGCTCTTCTTGTTGTGGAGGAAGGTCAGGCTGATCTTGTCACCAGGACGTTTGTTGAACATGATTTCCTGAAGTTCTGACATCTTCGTTACTTTCTTGCCGTCGATGTGGGTAATGACGTCGCCTTTCTCCAGGCCGGCATCAGCGCCAGCGCCATCGCTTTCAACTTCAGAGACGTAGACGCCCTCGTTAGTACCGAGGTCAACTTCCTTGTCCTTGTCCTTCTCCTCGTTGATGTAGTTCAGCACGTCGCCACCCTTGATGCCAAGCAGAGCACGCTGTACAGTACCATATTGCTTGATATCGGCAACAACCTTGTTCATCAGAATGGTCGGAATGGCAAATCCGTAACCGATGTTTGAGCCAGTTGGCGAAACAAGCATGTCGTTGATGCCTACAAGTTCACCACGTGCATTGACCAGAGCTCCGCCAGAATTCCCCTGATTGATGGCGGCATCGGTCTGAATGAACGACTCAACGCCGTTGGCGCCAATGCTGCGAGCCTTGGCCGAAACAATGCCTGCAGTTACCGTGTTGTTCAGTCCGAGCGGGTTGCCTACAGCCAGCACCCATTCTCCAACCTTCAGGTCGTCGCTGTTGGCAATGGCAATGGTCGGCAGGTTCTTGCCATCAATCTTAATCAAGGCAAGGTCTGTCGTTTTGTCAGTTCCGATGATGCGAGCCGAGAACTCACGGTTGTCATTCAGTGTGACGGTCAGTTCGTCGGCACCTTCAACCATGTGGTTGTTGGTCACGATATATCCGTCAGGAGAAATAATCACACCCGAGCCGGTTGCAGTCTTCTTCGGAGTCTGCACCTGACGCTCGCGAGTGCCGCCTTGGTTAGGCGAACCGAAGAATCCGAACGGGTCGTTGAAGAAGTCCTCAAACGGATCGCGCTGCATGCGAACGGTCTGCGTCTTCGAATTCTGCACATATTTAATATGAACAACAGCCGGAAGGGCTTTCTCTGCGGCATAAGTAAGGTCGACGGGCTGTCCTGAAATCGTTACTGCATCACTTGCTGCATTTACTTTCATGAAAGTTCCTGCGGAGATGCCGAGTGCTGCTATGCACATGGCACCAAACAAATACTTCTGATACTTTTTCATTTTCTTTATAAATTTAAATTTGTCGTATTTTAAAAATATTCTATTGTTTCTGACGACATTAAAGCCGCTTGGTTTATTTTTCATTATGCAAATTTAGGCGCAAAAAATGTTAATCAGACATTTTGGCACACTTCTTTATTCCATTTTAACACTCAAAAAGGCAGAATTAACCACTCTTAATCAGCCGACGGCTGGTTTTTACATTAATTTAATCTGTTAAATAGGGATAAAAAATGAGTGACATATCTTGGAATACCACCGAAATTATTTAACTTTGCACCCACTATAGAACGCAGTATTCCGGCTCTGTCGCTGGTTTCACATTGATGAGATGAGAGGAAAGTCCGGGTAGCAAAGGACACTTCACTTCCGAAAATAGAAGCTGTGGGCAACCGCAGGTGAAGGCAGAAGAAAACAACCGCTCCGCTTAAGGGAGTAAGGGTGAGAAGGTGGGGTAAGAGCCCACCAGCCGGCGGGTGATCGTCGGGCTGTGCCAACTGAAGGCTGCAAGTTCGCGTATACCGTCGTCTGAGGGTCGTCCGCCCGATAGCTTGCTAACGACGGAGGGTAGAACGCTTGAACCGTGGGGTGACCTGCGGGCTAGATAAATGACAGGCGCCTGACCATGTCGAGAGACTCTTCAGGAACAGAACCCGGCTTATAGGAGTGCTGCTTTCTTTTTTTAACATGTCAAACCAAACAAACGAACAATGCAAAAAGCAGACTTGCCTGACTTCATGTCGTATAAAGACAGGTTCACCAAAGGTGCATTTGTCGAGAAAGTTGCCCGCATAGCCAAACGAGCAGGTGTGAAACTGGTCTATGCAGCCTTGATTCTTTACTACACACTCGAGAATCCAAAGGTGTCGATCAAGGATAAGGCAGTGATTATTGGCGCACTGGGCTACCTCATCAGTCCGCTTGATGTGGTGCCTGATGCCATTCCTATTGCCGGACTGAGTGACGACCTGGCTGTGCTGATCTTTGTTTTGCATCGCGTTTGGGGCGATGTGTCAGAAGAGGTGAAGGCTAAAGCGAAGGCAAAACTTGCGTCTTGGTTCGATGACGACGAAATCAAGTCGGCCGATGATGTGTTCGAAGCCGACCCAAATGATGGTCCCGTCTGATTGAGATAAAACCCAGCCTGTATTGCTTGACCGCTTTGAACAGCATTCAAAAAACAAAGGACGTTGAGGAAAATATCCTTAACGTCCTTTTTTGTTTTCAGAAATAACAGTTCATATACTACTGTGCAAGCACTTCCGACATTTGCTTGACGGCACGCTCAATCATGTCTTTAGTGCCGCTTCCATCGTTGACATACTTCGTGACCATCTGTGCATAGCGCAGAGCTTGGCGCATTTCCGGAGTCATGTTCTGGCGCTCAATGGCTCGTGTCTGCTCGACTAGCTGCTGCAGTGGTTCCAAGTCTTCGGGTTCGGCAAGGTTTCCCGGACGCATGGTGTTCAGTGCGGCATTCAGTGCAGCAGCAGTCTTGTCGACCAGTTCACCGCTTTCGTTCCACTCGTCGTCATTTTCTTTTGCCAGTAGTTCGCAAGCTTGCTTGTACTGGGTAGCCATGCGCTCATACCCGAAGGGCGCCCACGGAGCATGTTCCGGCACTTTCACGACTAGTTCGTTCCAGGTTTCCTGTGCATCAATGCGTTTCTTTGCCATTTGGGTTAGGCTTCGCAGTGCTGTTGCATCAGGCTTGCCTCCACGCTCAAC
>ODAI012950188.1_pt1 | contig 48234 bp, 38 predicted proteins | sample 1539321 | NCBI WGS metagenome assembly ODAI01 (sample SAMN02144231, study PRJEB22623) | gut metagenome | biome: sheep rumen | host: Ovis aries | place: New Zealand
AGCAGCTGTTTTCTTTTCTCTTCTTTCGTGCTATATTCTCCATTAGGTTTTCTTCCTCCTGTTTTTTGGTCTGTGCAATTTCCATTATAACAGAAGGTTGAAAACCTTTTTGTTTTGGGGAATTATATTTTACAGCTTACCAGGAATACGCCCAGAAAAAAATTATAGACTTTTAGCTCTTTGTTATGGTATAATGGCAATTATGCAAATAATACCCGTTGCAAGCGGCAAAGGTGGTGTGGGAAAAAGCCTTCTTAGCGCAAACCTTGCCATAGCTTTAGGACAAGCAGGAAAAAAAGTTCTTTTAGTTGACCTCGATTTGGGTGCTTCAAACCTGCACCTTGTTATAGGCCAGCCGTCTCCAAAAATTGGCATTGGAACTTATTTAACCGGCCAGTCTCAGTTTTCAGAAATAATCACTAAGACCGACTACGAAAACGTTGATTTTATTGCCGGTGACTCTGAGATTCCAGGTCTTACAACCCTTAGGGCCAGCAAAAAAAATGAGCTTATAAAAAATTTTGAATCGCTTAACTACGACTACCTTATCCTTGACCTTGGTGCAGGAACCCACCTTGCAATCCTTGACATGTTCATTCTGTCTCCGCAGGGAATCATCGTTACTGCTCCAACGGTTACGGCCACCCTTAACGGCTACCTTTTCCTTAAAAATGTAGTCTTCCGCATGATGTACAATACCTTTAGGCGTGGAACCCCGGCATACAACAAGCTTGAAAGCCTTAAAAAGGATTCAGCCGCGCTGCAGAAGCTTTACCTGCCAAACCTTGTAAAATCCCTTGCGCAGGTTGACCCGGAAAACACCAGGCTCTTTAACCAGCGTCTTGCAGAATTCCACCCCCGCATGGTCCTTAACATGATTGACGATCCAAAAGACGCAGACCGTGCGCAGAGAATCCGCCACTCTTGCAAGCAGTTCCTTGGCCTTGACCTTGAGCATCTTGGCGTTATTTACCGCGACTCTTTGCAGGACAAGGCCCTTGCTTCAAGGCTTCCGGTTATCATTTACAAGCCACAGTCTTTAATTTCGCAGGCAGTTTACCGCATTGCAGAAAAGATAATGCATTCTGCTACGCTAAAGTTTGACGATGACTACGACATTACCCAGGCTTCTGACTTTTCTTTCCAGGCAGCGGAAGAAGAGGCAACGGACGACTTTAGCGCAAAGATGTCTTATGTTGAAGACCTTATCGGCACAGGGGCTCTTACTACGGGCGAACTTGCAGAGGCAATAAAGCAGCAGCAGTATGAAATCTCTCACCTTAAGGCAGAGAATTTGCTGCTCAAGAAAAAACTTGTGGAAGCGGCACGACAGGGGTTTAAAATCTAATGTCCAATTTTCTTCTATATATTAAATATCCGAGCTGGATTCATCCGGAAATTTTTCCAAACGTACCTGTTTTAGGCCTTTTGCGCTGGTACGGCTTGATGTATATTTTTGCATTTGTAACCGCCTTCCTGATTCTTCGCAAGGAAAAGAATGAAGGTGCGCTCAATGCAGAGGGCTATACGGCAACCGATGACGATATTTTTAGCTTTATCGCATGCGGAATAATCTTTCTGCTGATTGGTGCCCGCGTTTTCTCCACGCTTGTTTACGACACGAGCGGAAGATATCTAAAGGCACCCTGGCTTATCTTCTGGCCATTTGACTCCGTAACAAAAAAATTCACAGGTCTTGCAGGCATGTCTTACCACGGAGGCTTTATAGGCGGTCTTGTTGGAACGCTTTTATGGTGTCACTGGCACAAAAAGCCTACCCTAAAGTGGATAGACGCTATTGTCGTGGCAATTCCGGCAGGATACACTTTTGGCCGCATAGGCAATTTCCTGAACGGAGAGCTTTACGGAAGGATTACCACTATGCCTTGGGGCTTTACCTTCCCCCACGCAGAGCCTTTTTCCTACAGCCTTGACTGGGTTAAGGACTTTGCCGCCCAGTGCAAGATGGTTGTTCCTGAAGGATTAAAGCTTATAGACTTGCCTAGGCACCCAAGCCAGCTTTACGAAGCACTTTTTGAAGGTCTGGCAGTTTTCCTGCTTTTGTGGAATGTCCGAAAGCACAAGCCCTTTGACGGTTTTCTTACGGCGCTTTACACCATTTCCTACGGATTCGTAAGGTTCATAATAGAATATTTCCGCGAGCCGGATTCAGACCTGGGCTACAGGATTTCCAAAGACGGAAGCGAAATTCTTTACCGCAACACATCCCTCCTGAATCTTTCTACCGGACAGATTCTCTGCTCAATAATGATTTTAGGCGGGCTTGCTTTTATGGCAATTCTCTACTTCCGTAACAAAAAGAAGGCGACACCTTGTACACCAGAGAACTAGAGGAAGCACCGCAGTCTTTTGTCCGCAAAGGCAAACCTGTATTTGGAACCTTTTTGAACCACCCGGAGCGGCTGGACATACGCGGCATAAAGAACCCCTTCTACACTTTTCCCCTGCCTACCCTGCTGTCCAACTTGCGCATTAAAAGCCGCCTCTCATTTTTCTTTAGCCTTGGCGACTATATTGGCTGCATAGACTTCTACGATTCAAAGATATTCGGAATGGCGGAAGTAAATTTCTGGAACATGCAGACAAAGCAGAGGTATGTCTACCGCTCGGTCATGGGACCAAGAAAACGCTTTGTTCCCCACAAGCTTATAGCGGCATCAACCTCCAGCTACAAAAAATCCCGCTACATAAGGATAAGCTGGGACCGAAAGACAGACAAGCTTTCCGTAATATTCAACCTTAAGGGAGACAGCGTACGTCCAAACGCAAATTCGGCCCTTATAGCACGCTTTAACTCTGACCAAATGACGGAGCTAACCTGCATTTCCCCTTCCCCAACACGCAGGAGATGTTCGGCCCACTATTATGCCACTTTACCTCTGCACGGGGCAGTTACGCTTATTCCCAAGCATTCAGATGCAATCACCATGAAGGACTGCGACGGCATCTCTTTCTTTGAGATAAACCGCACCTACATGAAATTCATAAGCCACGGTGAATTTGTTACCGGCATGGGATGCGTCAACGGAAAGAACATTTCCTTTAGGATTCAGGCCAGCTCCCAGGATGCAGTTGACCAGGACAAGTACAACAGCAACGTCCTCTTCTACGACGGCAAGCCAACACCCCTTCCGCCTGTTGTAATTACCCATTCTTATGGTATAATGAATAAATGGATTATTCAGGACACGGAGAATATGATTGATTTAACTTTTTCGCCTGTTTCCGATAATAAGAATATAATCAGCGCAATTATTCTTCATTCTGAATACCATACAATATACGGAACTTTTGAAGGAGATTTGCTTACGGCAGACGGTGAAAAAATATCCATAAAATCGTTGCCGGGAATAACAAAGAAATATTCTATAAGACTATAAGGGGAGCATAGACATGTCTGATTCAAGTAATAAAAAATCACGGGCCTTCGCACCTGGAACTCTGGAGCAAACCCGCAAGAACATTGGCGCAATAGACCCAATCGAAGCCCTGGAAATGCAAAAAAAGCTGGGCGGAGAAATACTTCCGGAACGTCCCACTCCTATTAACCCGGACACTTTGCCAAAGCGCAACCGCGTAGTCGTTGGCGGCCACATAAAGGCATCCGGCCTTTCTTCCAGCGACATTTCTTCTAAAAGCGCGGCCCTTTCTTCCACAACAGGTCAGAAGAAAGCATCCCCTTCCGTAAACAACCTGGTAAAAAGCGGCAAGGCACGCAAAACAGACGAAGACCTTCCTGCAATCACTTCGCACAACCTAAAGCTGATGAACCGCCTCATGCAGTCTGAGGAATACAACCTCAAGCCCGACTTTGGCTTCTTTAACTTCCTCTTTGGCCTTTCTTCAAAAAACAGGGAAAGGGTCACCCGCGAATTCGGCGAATACACCATAAAGCAGCACGTTGAGCACATGCAGGCTTTTATTTCCACGCTAAAATCCTTTATCCAGATTGCACCGGCAACCTACAAGGCAAAAATAGCGGCAGAAACAGACCTAAAATTTAAATTCCTGCGCACTGTTGGAAAATGGACAATGCGCAACATAAAAATGCTTGCCCTTACGCTCGAAGACCAGGCGGCAGACCTTACGGTTCCAATGCTCATTCCATTCGTAAAGGCAGTTTACCACGAGCTGATTACCATCTACTACATTGGCGAACAGCAGGTTCCGGCTCTTATCAAGGAAGTTTACGCAGACATAAGCGCCTACCCGGCAATTGATTCCTCAAAAGTGCAAACCCTTGCAAAACAAGGAATTACAGAATGGATTTATGTCTACAACCAGATAATCAAGGGCATGTACCCGCTTCTTATGAGAATGTGCTCTTCTGAATACGTTGAATTCCCGCGCTTCTTTACGGCACAAATAGTTCAAATCCTGGATTTCCTTGGACTTTCAAAATTTGACCTTCTGCTTCCAGAAAAGAAAAAGAAAGTGAACGAAGAGGCTCAGAGGGAAAAGGAAGAAGAAGAGCGCAGGAAGCAGGAAGAAGCTGCAAAACCTGTTGCCGGCAAAAAGGACGAAATCGTAGAAGCTGGCCTTAAGATTCTTGAGCAGCTTTTCCCAGATGCAGGCTTCTCCAACCTTGACGCCCACCCGGACATGTTCCCCTACTTCCAGCCGCTTTACAAATTCAATGACGGCTTCAACATGCTCAACCCCCACAACGGCCTTCAGGTAGCAATCGTTCTTATTAAAATCATAGACGACCTCTTCCACGGCTGCCGCAACATCAACTTTAACCTAAAGGCAGACGAAAAACTTGGCTACATGGACGACTCCATCACAGACGTTATGGGTGACTGGGGCTTCTACATTGACGACACCTTTGAAAAGAACTATGCGGAATACCTGCGTAACTTTATGAACACGCTCTACACACAGAGTGACTATGCCTCCACCAACTACGGCAAGGAACTCATCAACACCATGTTCTGGGGACAAAAGCTCTACTTCCTTCCCCACCTTAAATTCAACGCCCCAACGCTTTCAAAGCCAAGGTCAGACAATAAGTTTACGCCAATCTACAACCGCACGGAATACATCCGCAAGGTCTTTACGGTTCTTGCCCGCCGCATAGACGAGAATGCACAGGCAAAAAAGCCGGTTCTTGGCATAATCAACACTTGGGAACGCTACAACTTTGAAATCCCCAACATCATTTCCAAGAGGCTTGACGTTCTTTTGGGAGCAAAACGCCCGGACGACACTACAGCCGCCACAAACGCAAACCTCATAAAGTACACCCTTTGCATAGTGGCAGTTCTTGACTGGTGGCTCAACAACCCCGAAAGCCCTGCCTACACAGCAGACTCAAAGGACTTCTACCGCACCTCTGGCAACAACGGAGCACCAGAATTCTCCGTCCCAGAGCGCACGGATCAGAACCAGCTCTTTGCAGACGGAGTAAAGAAAGCTATAGCTGAACGCCAGCAGTAAGACTTTTTAGCAAGATAATGCAATGCCGAACTTGTTGAATTTGACCAGCAGGTTCGGCATTTTTATTTTTCAAAAGCTATTTATTCTTTTTCTGCCAGTTCTTCCGGCTTTACATCTTCCACAGCATCAGCTTCTATAACAAGCGGACGGTTGTGCCAAGTGTAAAGCAGGGTTATAACAGCGGCTATAATAAAGATGCAGCCCATTGCCCTAACAATGATTATTCCAAAATTCTGAGGCAAAAGAAAAAGAATCACCGCTATTAAAAGACTGCACAGCCCCTGGTGAACAAAAGACTTTCCCACACCCTTTTCAACATCCAGGCCCTTTAGCTTAATGGCCAAAAAGAAGCAGGCAAAAGCTTCCAGAATAAGGTAGGCGGCAAGAACATAAAGCATGATGCGAACAATTTCCTGCACAGTGTTAAAGAGTGCAAAGGGAGCCACAAGTGCAGCAATACCAATCAGTATGCTAACTAGAGACTCCACCACAAGAACCCGCTTGTAAACATCGTCATCACTTACGGAACGCATCTTTGCAAGATCATAAATTCCTTTAACAACAGAAAATGCGCCCAAAAGAATAATCAGAACCTTTATGCAAGTCTCAGGATTAAGCAAAACCAAAAGTCCCACGGCAACCAATAAAACTCCAGTAGTTATATTCTTCTTATCCATATCCTAAATGATAACACAAAAAGTCAAAACTTAAAGCCATATCCCTTGTTTATTAAAAATCTTCTTCTGGACGGTACTTTTTCCGGCTCTACCTTACGCGTCCCTGCTAATTCCGGCCAGCATGCCCTTGCGCCACCGCCCTTCCGGGGTTCCGGCCTTCGCCTCCATTGCTAGCGCAACCCGCCTGCGGCGGGCCCCTACACGGCGGCGTAGGTTGCTCCTAGCACAGCATTTGCAAACCCCATGCGCTTTGGCAAGTATAGCCGAAGCACGGTTGGTGAGCCTGTCGAACCATGGTTGGTGAGCCTGTCGAACCATGGTTGGTGAGCCTGTCGAACCATGGTTGGTGAGCCTGTCGAACCACCACCCTGCAATCTGCTGCACAAAATCATTTTTGTGTATTTTTACTTCTTTATTGACACAATTTTCTGTTTATGATATAGTACTTGCATATTATTGGAGCGATGGCAGAGTGGTCGAACGCGGCGGTCTTGAAAACCGTTATACTCTTACGGGTATCGGGGGTTCAAATCCCTCTCGCTCCGAGAAAGGAAGCGCTTAGGTGTTTCCAATTTGGAGACGTGGTAGAGCGGTAATACAACGGTTTGCTAAACCGTCGGTTCCTAACGGGCCGGGCAGGTTCAACCCCTGTCGTCTCCGCTAACGAACAAATAGCCCTACAAACGCTTTTGTTCAACTTTGAGACTGTAGCTCAACTGGATAGAGTGTTGGCCTGCGGAGCCGAAGGTTGGGGATTCGAACTCCCCCAGTCTCACTAATCATTACAGGTTTTTGGATATGCCGGATGTTTTTATTCCGGTAACTGCCGCTTTGCATAAGAAAGTGTTGACTTAATTGACTGCGGTGGCTTTATTCAAAAAGTCCTGTATTTTTTTTGTTTTGGAAAGATGTCCGAGTGGTTTAAGGTCCACGCTTGGAAGGCGTGCACAGGCGAAAGTCTGTCGGGGGTTCGAATCCCCCTCTTTCCGCCTTTGTCCAGATGCTTTGCACATTGTCGCTGGAAAACCCCGCCAGATCCGGAAGGAAGCAACGGTATTCAGATGATGGTGGTGCCGAAGTTAATCTGGACTTTTCTTTTTCTATTCCCTGCCCATCATTTTTTGCAGCCGCTTAAGGTCACTCTTTAAGGTCTGGCTTTCAGGATTACCTCTCAAACCTTCATTAAGCACATCAAGAGCTTCTTCATAGCGCTTTTTATTTGCCAGGTCTGCAAATTTATTGTGGAAAACAGAATCATAATTGCGCAAACAGTTCTTCTTGGCACCCAAAATAAGTCCGCTGCCGGGAACACAAGCCAATCCTTCGTCTGCAATAGAAGCCGCATACAAAAAATCACCTTCTGCCTGAGCCGCATTAATCTTTTTTACCCAGTAATACTCAAGCCTTTGCTTTATCTTTGAAGCGTTACGGGAAGACTGTGCCATCTCCGAAGAACGTATGCTTTGCAAATAGGCAATGGCCTCGTCATCATTACGGGACGCATCAAGGTGCCACTGAACCTCGCTTTCAAAAATCTGCTGCTCAATGCGGGCCTGCATCTGAGCGTCAATCTTTTCCCTGCGCTGGTCAAGACATTCCCTTGCCGCCGTAAAAGAACCTGTCTTGCACAAAACTACAACATAGTTTGCAACAGAATTTTCATAAGTGTTCTTAAGCTTCTTTTCCGCGCCCCACCTTGCCAGGACCAAATCAAGCCATTCAACAATCCTGCCAAACTGCTTTTCCCGCTGCAAAGAAACAACAAAATTAGTGCAGGCCGTTTCAAAGCCTTCCCGGTTCCTGTTGGAAGAATCCTTGCAGCCCTGGGTAAATGCCACGCAAGCTCCGGCCATGGGAACAGACTTATACCAATTTCCCGCCTTGTCGTAATCAGCGGCAACGTTATTTCCAATAAGGCTAACAAATATTTTGTCTTCAACCTCGTAGCGGCCAATGTAATTCCTTTTGGGAACAATCGTGTATCTTTGGCCGCCGTTACTGTTTTCCTGAACATTGCGCTTGCTGCCGGGGTCAAAGCCATAGGGATTGGTTGTTTCCACATCCACTTTTGTCTTTGCCCCTGCAGAACCGTCAGTTACATAGAGGGTGCAAAAGGCATGGTTGGGGGTTACCTGTCCGCGAACATCAAGGGCAGAAGCCTTTGCCAAGGCAAGATAAAGAACGCTGGAAGAAACGCAGTTGTAGCTGCCGTCCGCAAACGTTACATTTATCCTTGTCTGGCCATCCTTATAGGCAACAAGAACTTTTTCATACATTGTGGAAAGTATTTTCTCTGCACGCTCCCTCTGGCTAAGAGCAAGAAAAGACGGTGTTACAAGGGACTTCTTCAAATTTGAATAGCGCAAAAAAACAGCCTGGCCTTCTGCAGAAGAAAGCGGGCATTCACAAAATTCAAGGGCAGCTTTTATAATGTCTTCATCATCAAAAGAGCCGCCGTCATCATAAATAAAAAGAGGCTCTACGGACGGCAAATTTGCAATCGGGGACGCTTTCTGTGCAAAGGCAAAAAAACTGGCGCAAAAAAGGCCAAGGTAAAAAAGAAAAAGAACGCGCGTTCTGCAAAACAAAATATTTCTTGTCATAATAAAATCCTTCACCGTTTAAAATACATCTGAAACGCTTTAATTACAAATGAAAGCAAAAAAATATCCTGCAAACGGCAAAAGGAGCTTACGCCGCCGAGTAGCCCCTTTAGCTGCTGCTCAAGCGGCAATGAGCTGCAAAGCGAAGGCGGTGACGAATATGCACACCGGTCGAATTAGCAAAAAAATGAATGGCAAAGCCTAAAAAAGTACCGCCCAAAAGTAACTTGCAATTAGTAAATCTGCTGAATAAAGGAATCTAAGTTCTCGTAAGTAAAGCCTTCATCCGCCATAAAAGCAAATGCAAAATCTCCGCTAACCCAAGTTGCACTCCGGCAAAGCGAATTTTCAAGGCCAAGAACAAGGTAAATTCCCTTAAGCCTTTCTGAACGGTAAGAAATATCCTTGGAAGTAAAGTTTGGAATCATCACCTGGGGGACAGCGTTTCCGTAAGCCTTTGTTACGGTAAGAACCTTGCCCTTTGTTTCCGTATTGTTATAGACAGCCTGAACCACGTCCGGAGAAACGCGCACAACCTTAGAAAGCTTGTACTGTTCAACAACCTGTGGAACCTTTAAATCGGTGGAAGAGCGGCCCTTTATGTTCACAACAGTAGCTGGCTCTTCATCTTCCTGGGAAATTTCTTCTGAACCTTCTGAATTATTGGAAACCTCTGAATCTTTGGAATCCGATGCAGTCGAATCAGATGCTTTTGAATCCTTTGCTTTTAAGTCCACAGACTTATCTTCTTTTGACTTTTCTTCGCTTCCGTCAGATACGGCTGAATTCTCGGTAAATAGCTGCTGTTCTTCTGGAGTTGTAGCGCAACCTTCAGTCATTGTAATTGTACACAGAAAAAAGACACCGGCAAATAACAATCTTGCAAACTTATTCATTCTTCCATTATATAATCTTTGTATAAAAAGTCAAAGCCCACCATAAAAAATTTAAAAAGCAAGTACAAAGTTTCGACAATTGTTATGCAAAAAAAGTATCAAGAAAGCACTGGAATGGAGACGGGAAACGTGGCAAAAAAGCATTTGCGCGGAGCGAACCCGGCAGCGTAGCTTCAAGCCCCGAAGGGAGTCAGACACCTTGTATCAGCGCATGGGGGTTGTAAACAACCCTTGCTTTTTTGACGCGTTTTCTGCCGGGAATGGAAGTGCTTTCGTGTTAACATTTTCATTTACAAGTTTTCATTAGTATTTGCACTTGCTTCAAGTCATGTATTAGAGTAAGGTAAAAAAGAAATGAAAGAAAAAAGTCAAATAACAATTCTCCTGCTAATTACAGCCATGCTTCTTTCCTCATGCCGCCTTAACAGAGAAAGCCTTGATGTGTTAATCAAAAACAAGAGCCCGAACACTTACTATTTTAACATAAACGATATTGAGCACCCATCCTGCAGCTTTATCTACAAAGACGATTTGCAAATGCTAAAGGAATTTTATTTTTCCTTAAACGTTGATTACGGAGAAGCAATACGCGACACAACCATGATGCCGTCAAGTTTTTCCTATGAATTAAAGCCTTGTAATGAAATCACCTTAAGTGTTAAACTTAAAGAAGGATTTGGGGACTATTATAAACTAGAATTTGATGAAAGCAAGTTGACCGTTTCCAAAACCTTACTTGGGCAGTCAAAAGAAAATCATTTCTTTATTTTTTGCAGCAAAGAAGCTTTTTCTTATAATGCCCATTATCAAGACTATTGCGAAAAATTAAAGAAGTACGGAATTAAGCTGGAAGGCAAACAAACAGGCAAGAGTAAAATTGAATTTATAATTGATTAGGGATAGACAAGAGGTGGGGAAATGCTTAACAGAAGACTTTTTCTTATTGCCATAATACTTTTTGTAAACTGCTTTACCTTTGGCAGGGAAAAAATAATTATGATAGAAAAATTGGCTCTAGGAACGTCCAGGGCGGATGTTTCCAAGGAATTTGGGGAGCCTGATTCCTATGAATTTGATACAAACAAAGTAAAGGCTATATATAAAATTTCTGGCAGCGAATACTACAAGTTGTATTTTACATACACACAAAAACTGTGGAAGCTTAGCAAATTTGTTGATGATGAAGAATACATAATTTTTATGGACACAAGGATTCAGTGACAAAACACCGTTTTTCTTGTGCGCGAATTTAAACAGAGCCTAGCCCCGATTGGAAGGGCGCGGAACGCGTTGCCGTCAGGCAATGGAGGCGAAAGCCGGATTTCGCAACGAAGTTTCTAGCGACCCTGGAAAGCGGGTAAAACCGCATGGCTGACCGGACACGGAGTGCCGGGCACAGTTCAAAAAAAAGAGCGGCTCCAAACCCTATTGGCAATATTTAAGAAAATCTTTAAAATGATGAATATTAAAGGAGAAAATATATGACAGCTTTTATGAAACTTCAGAACGGCAGCGACATCCGCGGAATTGCTTCTGAAGGTGTTGAAGGAGAAAATGTAAACCTTACGCCCCAGATTGCAAGGCAGATTGGATATGCTTTTGCCAATTGGCTTGCAAAAAAAACTGCTTGCCAGACAAAAGACTTAAAGATTGGTGTTGGACGCGACTCCCGCATTACAGGTCCAGACCTTGCTGCTGCCCTCATGGAAGGAATTATTTTTGCAGGTGCAAGTGTTGTTGACTGCGGAATGGCAACCACACCTTCCATGTTCATGTCCATTGTTTTTAAGGAAACAGCTTTTACCGGTGCCGCAATGATTACGGCAAGCCACCTTCCATTTAACCGCAACGGAATAAAATTCTTTGACAAAGACGGCGGCCTTGAGCACGACGACATAACAGAAATTCTTTCGCAGGCAGAAAAGGCCAATGTGGAAAAGGCTTCGGCAGCCGCATCTGTTGAGTCGGTGGACTTAATAAGCATTTACGCTGAATACCTAAAGAATAAAATTGCATCTGCCCTAAAGGACATAGACGAAAAGCAGCCGCTTAAGGGATTGCATATTGTTGTGGACAGCGGTAACGGTGCCAGCGGATTCTTTGTAGACAAGATTCTTAAACCGCTTGGAGCAGACACAAGTGGTAGCCAGTTCCTTGAGCCGGACGGAATGTTCCCCAACCACATTCCAAATCCGGAAAACAAGCAGGCCATGGAAGCCATCAAAAATGCCGTGCTAAAAAACAAGGCGGATCTTGGCCTTATCTTTGACACAGACGTTGACCGCATGAGCGCAGTCTTGAACGACGGCAGGGAAATCAACCGCGACTCTATCATAGCAATGATTGCGGCAATTCTAGCCCCGGAATACCCAGGTTCTACAATCATTACGGACTCCATCACTTCCGACAGGCTTACCTACTTCCTGGAAGACGTTCTTGGACTAAAGCACCTTTGCTATAAGCGCGGATACAAGAATGTTATAGACAAGCAGAAGGAACTTAACGCTTCTGGAACGGTTGCCCCGCTTGCAATGGAAACTTCCGGCCACGGTGCGCTAAAGGACAACTACTTTTTGGACGACGGAGCCTTCCTTGCGGTAAAGCTTATCATTGCCCTAGCCCAGGCTTCCGTTAAGGGAAAAAATTTAAGTTCCCTCATAGAAAAACTTCCGCCTCTCGTAGAAGACGGGGAATTCCGCTTTAAAATCAAAGGTGAAGATTTTAAGGAATACGGCCTAAAGGTTCTTGATGAATTTAAAAAGCGTGCAAGTGATGCAGGCTACACTCTGCCACATTCATACGAAGGCGTAAGAATTTCCTTTAACAGCGAAGACATTAAGGGCTGGATGCTTCTTAGGCTTTCTTTGCACGATCCGGTTATGCCTCTTAACATAGAGGGCGCGCGTAAAGGTGACCTTGCAAAGCTTGTGGAAATTGCAAAGAAGCTTACGGACGGATTTGACCGCCTGGAAAGGAAGTTTTAAAGGTCGGTGAGAGAGTCGAACTCTCGTTTGCTGGATGAAAACCAGCTGTCCTGACCGTTAGACGAACCGACCGGTAGCGGAGAGAGAGGGATTTGAACCCCCGATAGCGTTACTGCCATAACAGCTTAGCATGCTGCCGCAATCGACCACTCTGCCATCTCTCCGGGTGCTTATGCTATAAGAGCTTCCACTCCCTGCATGTCCTCAATCTCTATATCAACCGTCTTTGTAACGATAATGTCGTCCACGGTTACGCCAAGAACCTGCGCAAGAACAATTAGGTTGTCTATTGTTGGCATGTTCTTACCGGAAAACCAGTTGTAGACAGTCTGCACATAGGGAAAGTTGAGGATAATCTGCAACTGACGGGGAGTGATTCCCCTCTGCTTCATAAGAGATTTGATTTTTGCGCCTGTAGCATCCACATCAAGTACAGGTCTTAGAAATGTTGTTTTCACGTTGATAACTCCTATTTTTGGAGCCCCAACGTTTTTTTAGGAAGTTTTACGCCAAAGCTCCTCTTACAAAAATTGACTTGCAGCTAAAGGAAGCTGAATGTTCCAAACTGCTTTCCAACTGGCATTCACTTTCGTGGCTATGATGCACGCATGAATGTTCAGAAAAATGACTTTCCCCGTGGGAATGAACATGGGAATGGGAATGAATCTTATTGATGTTCATAGCGTTCATTCTGAACCTCCATTTAAGTGTAAGCCAGCCAAAGCCAACTTTTGCGTTGCTTCAACGCTTTATGACATTAATATATCACCAAAACAAATTTGTGTCATTAGCGAGCTTCTTTAAAAACGCGCAAATCTGTTTTTAAGCAGACTTGGGTTCCGAAAGCTCGCACACCACTTCCACAAAATCGCGGACGATGAATTCATCAACAGAAACACCGTACACGTTGGCAATAACAATCATGTTGTCTATTGTCGGAAGGTATTTTCCCTTTTCCCAGGCATAGATTGCTTCTGGGCTTGAGAAATTAAAAATTGCTTGGACTTCTCGAACAGAATAACCCGCACGTATTCTACATTCTTTTATCTTTGCGGCGGTTGCTTCTATATTTATTATTGGTTTATTTATCTTGCACATTCGTTTCTCCTTAAATATCGGGAGCCAACGCATGTGAAAAAAGTCTTAGGCGCTGGTCTGCCCTTCAAAATCTTCAAAAGTAGCCTGGTCGTATAGGCCATACCCGTTAATTATTCCCTGTGTCTTTCTCTGCTGAACATATTCCTGCATAAGGTTTACAAGTGGTAACTGAAGCAGTTTTTGTGTTTGCAAGTTAGATTTATCAGAAACTGCCGACATATCAGTTCCTCCTGTTTTAAGATACAAGGTACTCAACGAGCACTACTCCCAAGTTTTGAAAGACAAATTTAGAAGTGATAGGCTTACTATATCACTAAAAAAAAGTTTTGTCTTTCAAGTTCTCCTTGAATTTCAAATTTTTTAAGTTTTTTTTTGCATTTACAAAGCCAATCACTCCATCTTTGGCTTGGTGTAGATATAGAATTTGGGGGCGCGGTAGTCAATGTGCCATGCTCCGGTATAAAATCCGTTGTCATTTGCAACAGGGCTTACAAAAATAACATTGAGCGCGGGGCTTCCCGTCTTGTAGACAAATTCGTTGGAGATCCAATCCTGCCTTGTAAGCGAAGCATATTCCGACTGGTCTTTTACCGGAGTATAAACCGAGATTTTGTAGCTTCCGCTCTTCATGTCCAGGTGAACTACGGTTCCGCCTGTAAAGCAACCGTTCCAGTAGCGGTGCAGCCACTTTCCCTTCTTTTTGTTTATTTCGTAATACCAGGAATAAGAAATGCTTATTATGGAAGAAGACGCATCGTTTCCATCCATATCCGTAACCCTAATCATGCAGGGAACTATATTCATATTGCCAAAGTTTTCCGGACGGTAAATTTCCAGCGCACTTGCTTGTGCAGAAAAAAACTGAACGGTAAAAAGAAATGCTGCAAAAAGAATCAATCTGGCAAAACGGCTAGTCTTTTTTTTCATACCCTGTTCCCTTCTTGTTCTTAAGGAATTCCGGCTTCTGCTCCCTGAATTTCTTTGGGGTAAGCCCAACCATGTTCTTGAACACCTGAACAAAATGACTCTGCGAACTGAACGAAAGCATATCCGCTATCTGCATGACCGAATAATCAGAATTCAAAAGCATCTGCTTTGCGTAGACAATCTTCTGCTCGCGGATATAGTCTGCCGGGCTAACCCCCATCTCGTTCTTGAACAAATGCGACAAATAGTTTTCCGAAAGGTCAGAAACCTTGGCCAATTCGTCTATCTTTATTTGCCTGGTAAGATTTTCGTAAATATAGTTTATGCACTTTAGCACGGGCTTGGAAAGGGAAGCAGGTCTTTTTAGCACTCGCATTCTTCTGGTAAAGTCCATGACCATATCCGTGTACACGGCAACAACACTCTGTATGTCTGCACATTCATCCATTTTTAGGATGTAAAAATCGCTAAGGGTATAGGCTTCTTCGTTTTCCATGCCAGCGTCTATGCAAAAGCGGGTAACCAGGGCTGCCGTTACCACAAAATGATACTTTGTGTTGCGCAAAAAATTTAGGGAAAGCTTGCCCTTACCTTCTTGATTTACAAAATCACCACGGGCAAAATTCTGCTCAACGGTTTCTATGTCTCCATTTGCAACCGCTTCGTAAAAGCTGTATTCATCAGAAGGCTCACTGTGCTTTCTGTTTTCCATGCGCTCTTGTTCTTCAAACCTGTTCCACGATTCTTCCCGCATCTTTCCCTCATTTATAATTTGCCATATTTAATAGAAAAAAAAAAGTGGTTTGCGCGTATTATGTTGACATTTAGCCCTTAACAGTTTATGTTAATAGATTGAAAAATAAGGTGCATTTTTGCGCCAGACAGTCTTTTTTGAGGTAAGGTCTTATGGACAAAATAAAATACGATTTTTCCGTTGAAACTTTAGGAGAATGCAAAGTCCGCTCTCCAATTGAACTTTCACATGAGCATGGTGATTTCCGTGCAACTTATGTTAAGGACACATCTTTTGTCCGCAATCTGGTGAATGTTTTTGAGGACGACAAGGGCGATGCCAACGACATGTCCAACCTTATGGAAAAAGCAGGTCCAAGAGAAAACATTTACTTTAACCCTGCTCACGTTACAGCAGGTATTTGTACTTGTGGCGGCCTTTGCCCAGGTTTGAACGACGTAATCCGCGCAGTAGTACGCTGCCTTTGGAACCGCTACGGCGTACGCAGAATCCGTGGCATCCGCTTTGGCTACAAGGGATTCTTTACAGAACAGGGCTTCAACACAGTAGACCTTAACCCCGACAACGTAGATACAATCCACAAGATTGGAGGTTCTTTCCTTGGAACTTCACGTGGAGGCGGAGACCGTGTAACAGACATCGTAGATTCCATAGAGCGCCTTAACATCAACGTTATGTTCATAATCGGCGGTGACGGAACCCAGCGCGGTGCCTTGGACATTGCAAACGAAATTGACCGCCGCGGCTTAAAAATCGCTGTTGTTGGCATCCCCAAGACCGTAGACAACGACCTTCAGTTCATAGACCGCTCATTCGGTTTTGAAACAGCAGTTCAGAAGGCAACCCAGGCTATAAATTCATGCCACATGGAAGCCCACTCACAGATTAACGGTATTGGTCTTGTAAAGCTCATGGGACGCGAATCTGGCTTTATTGCTACAGCAGCCGCCATTGCAAGCCACGAGGCAAACTTCTGCCTTATCCCGGAAGTTCCATTCGACATGGACGGTCCAAACGGATTCCTTGCCCACCTTCAGGAACGCCTTGAAAAGCGCCATCACGCAGTTATCGTAGTAGCAGAGGGTGCAGGACAGGAGCTTCTTACAACAACCAACCAGACAGACGCATCTGGCAACAAGAAGCTTGCAGACATTGGCATCTTCCTCCGCGACAAAATCACGGAATACTTTGCAAACAAGAGCTTCCACATCAACCTCAAGTACATTGACCCAAGCTACGAAGTACGCGCATCCGTTACAACCGCAAACGACTCCATCTACTGCGAGCGCCTTGGAAACAACGCCGTTCACGCAGCAATGGCCGGTAAGACAAAGATTGTAATCGGCCTTGTTCACGACAAATATGTCCACATCCCGATTACAATGGCAACCCTCAAGCGCAACACCGTAGACCCGGAAAGCTCACTCTGGCGCGACTGTTTGGATGCTACACTCCAGCCAGTTTATATGGTAAACAACATCAACACAGTTACAGAATACCAGCGCAAGACAGCAGAAGAAGCCAACCTGAAGGCCATTGCAAGGCTTGAAAAAGTAAACGGCATGGGCAAGAAATAATTATTCATTAAAATTCGCATTTTAGGGCAGTTTACTTCTTGTAGACTGCCCTTTTTTCAGTTATAATTACTGCAACAAAAGTATGGAGCCGTTAATATGGAAGAGATTTCTTTGGATGAATTTGGTTTTGGAACCGAAGAAGTTGTTCAAACAGAAAGCAACAACGACGCCTCAAAACCAGGTTTGATAAAAAAACGTACCCTTCCATTGCTATTAAGTGCATATCTTATTACCCCGCTTATCTGGGGCTACGTTGCATGCTCCATGGGCGCAATGACCCTAAGGGAATTTTTCCATACCCTTGCAGACCCAATCCTCTACATCTTCCTTGCAATACAGCTAATCCTGCCACTCGTTACTTTCCGCTGGTACAAGTCAAACATAGAATCTTACGACCACTCAGAAAATTCAATCGACAAGCTGAACAAAACCGTCCGCATCTTTGAAAACATATCAATAATACTTCCCATACTCTGCTCCATCACGCTGCCCAACATCTATTATTCGCGCTATATAGCCAGGGGACTGCGCTGGGAAGCCTTCCTAGGAAAGCCACCGCTAATGTACCTTGTTGTGCTCATCATAGGTGTAATACTCATCTTTGGAGCCTTTGTCTACATCCTTTTCCTACAGAGCGTTGAGCACTCAATAGACTGGCTGCCCTACAGGACAAAACACCAGACCCTTTCCCTCATAGCCCGCGTAGTGGCAATTTCCGTGGCAGCACTCACAGGCATTAGCCTTATACTTTTTTCCACCTTCCTCATCCCCAAGAACCGTCTGATGAGCAACAACCTGCTTGCCCTGCACATCCTTCCCGTTGCAGCCCTCTGCATACTCATGGCCGTAATAGATTTCTACACTTGTATCCGCGACGTAAAGTTCAATCTAAAGGACATTGCAAACCAGGCAAAAGAGCTCAGCATGAGGAACTACCCCGCCAAGCCGGTATCAATAATACTCCGCTGCGAGCTGGGCGACCTTGTAAACGACATGAATTCATTTTCGGACACCATGCGGAACCTTCTGACCGGCTTTAAGAATTCAATAATCCTTTCCAACGAAAATGCCACCAACTTGTCCATAAACATGGAAAAAGCCCTGGGGCAGGTCACGGACATTATGGAGCACATCCAGGCAGTCCGCGACGAGATGAACAAGCAGGCCCAGGGTGTACAGGAGGCAAACGCAAGCGCAAACCAGATTCTTGGCAGCATCAAGGGCCTGAACGCAAACATAGAAATGCAGGCTTCCTCCGTAAGGCAGTCATCCTACGCCGTAAACAAAATGGTGGAAAAAATCCGCGACATAACGGAAGTCCTACATGACAACTCCAAAGCCGTAAATTCCCTTGGCCAGGCATCTGACGAAGGCCGCAAAAGCATACAGGGAGCCGTAAAGCTGGCACAGGACATCATCGGGCGCTCAACTTCGCTCATGGAAGCAAGTGCAATCATCCAGAACATAGCAAGCCAGACAAACCTTCTCGCAATGAACGCGGCAATCGAGTCGGCACACGCGGGAGCCGTAGGACAGGGCTTTGCAGTCGTTGCTGACGAAATACGAAAACTTGCGGAACAGTCGGCAAAGCAGAGCAAGTCCATACGCGACAACCTCAAGGGACTCTCCAGGGCAATCCTTAACGTTGCAGACAGCACAAAGGAAGTACAGGACAAGTTCGACATCATCTATGAACTCACCCAGACAGTCCGCATGCAGGAAACAGAAATCATGGATGCCGTTGAAGAACAGGCAAAGGGAAACCAGCAGGTCTTGGACACAATGGAAGAAATCACCCAAAACACAGGCCACGTAAGGGACGGTTCAAAAGAAATGCTTTCAGGCGGCGAGCAGGTCGTAAAGGAAATGGAAATCCTGAACAACGTTACCTCAAAGATAAACCTCCAGATGAACCTCATGACGGACAGCATAGACGTTATAACATCCGCCATGGAAAACGTAAACTCCGCATCCGCAAAAAACCAGGAAGACTTGAATTCCCTCGGAGACATAATCGGAAGCTTTACGCTGTAATTTTTCCTTTTGCCATTTTTTTGGACGGTACCTTTAACCGCTCTTCCATTTTATTCCTTGGCTAACTCGACGGAAGGTGCCCTTGCGCCACCGCCCTTCCGCCCTTCGCTATCCGCTCATACCGTCCTTCGGCCGGTACTGCCGGGGCTCCACGGCGGCGTAGGTTGTTCTAGTATGCCTTTCACAACTAATGCTTGCGAAATTACAGCAAAGGCCTTATAATTTAAGAAAGGTCTAAGCATTCCCATGCCAATGCCCTTTAAGGAGTTTTTTCATGAAGAAATCAACACTCGTTCTGGCTGCTGTAGCAGCTATCTCTTTCATTTTTTCCCTTTCAAGCTGCGCAACCACAAATTCTTCCGGTAGCAGCGGCGAAAGCTCACAAGGCGGCGGTCAACAGCAGGGCGAAAAAGTCACAATCAAAATGTACGACAACTGCCCCACAGACGACGCTGGCGGAATCCTTGCACAGGCAGGCTTCAAGGCTTTGGACGCTTCTTACACCGGCGAAACTTCATTCACCTTTGTAGGCGCACCTGATTCATCAAGCATTCAGCCCATCCTCAAATTCACATCCAGCTGCAAGGCCATTCAGACAGCAATGCAGAAAGCATCCGGCAAAAAATGCACCCTTACCTACAACACTGCAAAAGACGGCTCCGGCATCAAACTGGACTTGTCTTCCTCCACCGCAATCTTGAACACCTTGGCAATGATGATTTCCAAGAACGCAACAACAATCTACGGCATCTACAAGTACTAAAAAGACACATCGCAGACTATCGGCAGATGGTCACTAAAGCCGCTTCCGTTCCAAATCTTGTACTTCTTGGGGATTTTGCTTTCCCCTTCGCTCCATGGTTCGGAGGCGGCAGCTTCAAAATATTCAACTTCAGCATCACCTGCATAAAAAAACTGGTCGATTCTAGACCACTCACCGTTAAAATAATAGCTTCCAGGCTCAACAAGCGATTGCGAAAAATCATACCAGGGGCTTAGCACCTCTACCCCAAAGTCATTTTGCTTTCCAAAAGCAAGTTCCCGCAAAAGGATTGTCCCGCTATCCGTCCCCTTCTTGAACTTTCCAATGTCCCGGTTAAAGTCTCCGCAGCACAAGACAGCCTTGCCAAGAGCCAGCTCTTCCCCAACCTTCCGCGAAAGAACCGACTCCTGAACATTACGCCACTTCTCCGTTGCATTTTCACCCCCGCTCATGCTCTTCCAGTGGTTGACCATAAGTGTAAGCATGCGGCTACCCTTGCAAACCGAAAGCTGCATCAGAGGCCTCATCCTTGGCATATCAGACTTTTGCTTACGGAAATCCACCCCATGAACGGTTAATCCGCTTATGGGCCAGCGGGAAAGCACGCCGCAACCTATTGCAGCTCCAAAATCCTTTGCAAAGCAACCGTAGGCATAGACCTTTTTCTTGTCCCATTCCCCCGCCAAAAAATTGCTTATGTCCATCATAACGCCTTCGTTTTCAATTTCTTCCATTACAAAAACGTCCGCATCCAAAGCCTTTATAACTTGGCAAAGACGCTCAAGGCGCACGGTATATGCTTCCTGCCCCCAGCTTCCGTCTTTCTTGAATTCATCATATTCAAGACCGCTCGTCGTACTGTCAAAAAAGGTCTGGACATTCCAGTTTGCAACCCTAAGCTTCTGCCTGCTGCCAAGCTCCCTGCCTGCCCCCCTTCTTCTTTCCGAATTACTTGATTCCCCCTCCGCATCACCGAGCGAACATCCGCCAAAGCAAAACGCAAGCAAAATAACCTGCATCAAAACCAAAAATATTTTTTTCATATTTTCCATCCATACTATATATAGCCCCTAAAAATTCAAAAACTGACACAAATGCGCAATTTTTTTTGCAAAATATTGCCTAACCAAAGCCTCGCTTGCACGTGAAAATAAAAACTACTATAATATTCCTATGCTTTTCTATTATTTAGTAATTTATCCTATAAAACAAATTCTTGAAATTTTTTACCTTTTTTTTGAAGAACTAACGAGAAGTTCGGGAATTTCTGTAATAGGACTAAGCTTTGTCGTAACGCTTTGCTGCCTTCCACTGTACATAATAGCCGAATCTTGGCAGGAAAAAGAAAGAATTCTGGAAGACAGCATGCGACCTGGCGTTAAGCGCATAAAAAAAGCATTCAGGGGCGACGAGCAATTCATGATGCTCAATGCATTTTATTCCCAACACCATTACCACCCGATTATGGCCCTTCGCTCTTCATTCGGACTTTTGATTCAGATTCCATTTTTTATGGCGGCATATTCATTTTTGTCCCACCTTCCAAACCTTAACGGAGTAAAATTTCTGTTCATAAGGGATATGGGCAGCCCAGACGCAATGTTTTCCATAGGTTCATTCACAGTGAATGTTCTTCCCATTGCAATGACTATAATCAACTGCGTTTCCGGCGCCATTTATTCATACGGCCACAAAGACAAACGCGAGAAGATTCAGATTTATGTTTCTGCACTTGTCTTTCTTGTAATACTCTACAATTCCCCGGCTGGACTTGTAATGTATTGGACCATGAACAACCTGCTTTCATTGGTAAAAAACGTCTTCTACAAGTTCAAGAATCCGGCAAAAGTACTTTACAGAATAGCGCTTGCATCATGCATCTGCGGCATACTTGTAGCCATATTTGCAATGCAAAAGCGAAAAATCGAACTCCGAGCAATGCTTGCCCTAATCTGCATCATCATCGCGGCAGCTCCTTTAATCATCAAGGCTGTAAACTGGCTTTTGGACAATTTGCTTACGGACATAGACCGCTCCCCAAAGACAAGGCTTTGCATATTCATTTTCTCTTCACTCACAATCGCCCTTTTAACTGGCCTTACAATTCCATCCATTCTTATAGAAAGTGAACCCCAGGAATTCTGCTACGTAGACAAATACACGTCTCCCTTCATCTTCCTAAGGATAGCCTTTTACCAGGGACTTGGCTTCTACTTATTTTGGCCAGTCTGTTTTTATGCCCTGTTCGGAAAAAAGATAAAGAAGCTTCTAACTCTTATGGCTGCATTCCTTGCCGTATATGCACTCGTGAACAACTTTGCCTTTACCGGCTCATACGGACCGCTTACCGAAAACCTTGACTTCATGGAAGCGCAGTTCTTCTCGGCACCATTGTGGCAAATCGCATTGAATGCCCTTATTGCTCTTATAGCTTTTGCGGCCATAGTTTTTGTGCTTACAAAAAAATCCAAAGTGCTTTCGCCCATCTTTATCATTACAGCAATCTGCCTGGCGACCGTTTCTTTGCGCAATATTTCAATTGTAAGCAAGGCCTACCTGAATATGGAAAAGAAGCAGACAATTTCCAAGATTGAACCTGTGTACCATCTTTCCAAAACTGGTAAAAACGTAATTGTCTTTATGCAGGACAGGCTATTTTCTCCGCTCATCGATGAAGTGTTTGAAGAAAAGCCAGAACTGGTGGAACATTTTGACGGCTTTGTCTTCTATCCTAACACAGTTTCTTTTGGTTCGCTTACAATGGTTGGCGTACCGGGAATTTTTGGCGGCTACAGCTTTACTCCGGCAGAGATGAACAAAAGGGACACGGAAACTTTGCAGAAAAAGCACAACGAATCCATCCTTTCCATGCCAGTCACTTTTATGGAAAACGGCTGGGAAGCAACTGTTTCCGACATGCCCTACGAAAATTTTGGCAAAGAACCTGTTACCGACATGTACAAAGACTATCCGGACATAAACCGTGTTTTAACGACCGGTCTATACTCAGACTATTGGTATGAACAAAACGGCATAGAAAAGACCAATTACATAAGCGAAAGCATAAAGCACAACTTCATTATGTTCAGCATTTTTAAAACCTTCCCGCCAGTTTTAAGACGCCTGGTTCATCACAAACGCTGGTGGAATGCAAACGGCCGCAAAGACCACTTCTCTCAGTTCATAGACAACTATTCATGCCTCATCTATTTCCCGGAAATGTTTGACGGTTCAGCAGAAAAAAGCACCTTCACCATGATAGACAACCTTTCCACTCACGAACCCAGCAGGCTTCAGTACCCGGACTACATACCGGTAAAAGATGTTACGCAGACAGGTCCTTCAAAATGGGCAAAAAACGCTCAGTACAACACTCAGGCAGGAACCTTGCGCTGCTATGCAAAATTCTTTGACTGGCTAAAAGAAAACGACCTGTACGACAACACCCGCATCATCATAGTTTCTGACCACGGAACTTACATTGATACAGGCAAATTTGAAAAATCAGACAAGCCGCCCTATCCAAAGGAAAGCGTAACTGCAAGCCTTATCGTAAAAGACTTTAACGACCGCCGCCCCAGCCCGGACGGGATTCACCTTACAAAGGACTTCTCTTTCATGACAAATGCAGACACACCGGCAATTGCAACAAAAGACATTTTCCCTAATGCAAAAAATCCATTTACCGGCCTTGAATACGACATTCCCAACAAAGATGAATTCGTAAAAATTTGTCACCCAAATGCAGAAAGTACGCGTAACCGTGACCATACAAAGTTGATTATTTCTAATGACGACTGGTATACGGTAAGCGGAGACATAACAAAAAACGAAAACTGGAAACAAATTTTCCCGTTTGGAGAATAAATATGCTTTTATACAATCTGATAATCTATCCCCTCTATACAATAATAGAAATCATCTATGCTATTTCCAAAAAATTCTTCCACAACGAAGGACTGGCAGTTATCTGTGTTTCCGTTGGAATTACAATCCTTTGTCTTCCGCTTTATGCCGTTGCTGAACACTGGCAGGAAGTTGAGCGCGAAAAACAGGCAAAGATGAAAAGTGGCCTTGACCGCATAAAAAAGGCATTTTCTGGCGACGAACGCTACATGATGACGTCCACTTTCTACCGCCAGCACCACTACAGCCCAATTATGGCTCTCCGCTCATCATTCGGTCTTTTAATTCAGGTTCCCTTCTTCCTTGCCGCTTACAGCTATCTTTCTCACCTTAGCGACTTGAACGGGGAAAGCTTCCTCTTCATCCGCGACATGGGAGCCCCGGACGCCTTGTTTTCAATAGGGACATTTTCCGTAAACATCTTGCCAATCGCAATGACGCTAATAAACTGCATCTCCGGCGCAATTTATTCAAAAGGACACGGTCTTAGGGAAAAGCTTCAGATTTACATAATGGCGGCTGTCTTTCTCGTAGTCCTCTACGACTCCCCGGCAGGTCTTGTTCTTTACTGGACCTTCAACAACATATTCAGCTTGGTAAAAAACATCTTCTACAAGCTCAAGAATCCCCTCAAGAAATTCTGGATTCTGTGCTGTGCAATCTGCGTAATACTCCTTGCCTATATATTGTTTGGACTAAAGATAAAATTCTCCTACACCCTGGTGGCAATGCTTGCTTTCGCCTGCATATTCCTAGCCCCGGTCTTTATCCGTTTTGCAAACAAACTTATCGGAGGCCCCCTCAAAGTTCTTGCTGAATCAACAAAAACAAGGAACTCCCTCTACATCCTGTCATGCGTACTGCTTTTTGTACTGGCAGGCCTTTCAATTCCGGCAGCCTTGGTTTCCTCTTCCCCAATTGAATTTTCAGGGCTCGGCGAACACCCAAACCCCCTATTTTACATAAAGACGGTTTTAACCCAGTCAGCAGGATTCTTCCTCTTCTGGCCTTTGTGTGTCTACTTCCTCTTCAACAAGAAGATCCAGACTCTTCTTTCAGCATTTATGTGCTGGATAGCCGCAAGTGCCATTGTAAATTCATTCTTCTTTATGCTGAACTACGGAGACGTTTCCGCAACACTCACCTTCCTAAACGCGGTAAATTTCAGGACTATTTCCATGCCAAGCCTGCTTAACCTTTTTGTACTGGCAGCCCTGCTTCTTGCAATAGTCTTTACAATTCCATTTAAGAAGGCAAAAATCCACTGCAGCGCACTTTCTCTTTTAATATTCTCCGTTACGCTTCTTGCCCTCATCAATACAGCAACAATTCAAAAGCAGTACAAGGAATTCCTTCAGATAAGCGGAACTGAATCTGCAAAAATAGAACCGATTTTTAAGCTCTCAAAAAACAAGCAGAACGTCATAGTCTTTATGCTTGACCGGTCGGAAAACCAGTATGCGGAAGAAATGTTCAGAGAAGACCCTTCTTTTAACGAATCCTTCTCCGGCTTTACCCTTTACAAGAACACGCTTTCCTTCAACGGCCACACGCTCATAGGCGCCCCCCTTGTTTACGGCGGCTACGAATACGCCCCCCTGGAAATGAACAAAAGAAAGGACGAGCTTCTCTACAAAAAGAACAACGAAGCCCTGCTGCTTTTGCCACGCATTTTTACAGAACAGGCAGACTTTTCCGCAAGCATAACAGACCCTTCTTGGGCAAACTACAATGCCTATGCAGACCTTACAATAACAGACCCCTACCCAAAAATTTCCGGTTACCAGACAATCGGCAAATACTCAAGTGCCTGGTACAAGTCCCACCGCGAATCTTCCGGACTTGACAACACGGAAAAACTCTTAAAGCGCAACATGCTCTTCTTTAGCTTTTTCCGCACAAGCCCCGCAATCGTAAGGGAAATCATCTATCAGCAGGGAAAGTACTGGAACACGGATGACAACGTTACATCTTACACAAACATAATAGACAACTACGCGCCTCTCTCATTCCTTCCCCAGCTAACCCAGACGGAAGAAACAAACTCTGGCTCTTACATTTGCATTGTAAATGAACTTACCCACTCATCCACATTCATGCAGGCACCAGACTATGTTCCTTCAGAAAAAATTACAAACAAGGGGCAGAGCCGCTTTAAGAATGAAGAAGCCTACCATACCAACATGGCGGCATTCAAACAGATTGCAAAGTGGCTTGACTACCTAAAGCAGCAAGGCGTTTACGACAACACCCGCATCATAATCGCAGCTGACCACAGCCGTGCAAGTTACGAAGACTGCATGGAAAAAGACGATGCCCTAGACGAAAAAATTGCCGGCGACAGGTACACAGGTCGCGGACATTTCCACCCCCTGCTTATGGTAAAAGACTTTAACCAGACAGGTCCCCTAAAAACCGACGGAACCTTTATGACAAACGGAGATGTTCCATCCATTGCCCTGAATGGAATCGTAGAAGAACCGGTAAATCCATTTACAAACAAAAAAATACCGCTGGACACTTCTTCCATAAAAAAAGACGGCGTTATAATAAGCTCAAGTGACGTGCATCAGGCCTGGCTAATGCAGGGCGACTACACCTTCCCGGTCCGCAAAAACCAGTGGTGGCGTGTAAAAGACGACGTTTTTAAGGCATCCAGCTGGACAGAAGCTAATATTGAAAACTAATTAAAATAGGAGTAGAATAAAAGGGCATTTTTATGCCTTAAATATACAGGAGAACAAAACTATGACCGAACAGGAATTTGAATATTTGTATGCAGTCCACAAAAGGAACGACACCACATCTTTTTCAGATGAACTCAAACAGACTTGCCAAAAGAACGGCTGGACTGACGGCAATAAAATCACAGATTCAGGCTACGAAGCACTTGCCCCCTATAAAGTAGACAATGCAATCATTATGGCGGCAGGACGCTCCAGAAGATGCATGCCCCTTTCCAACTACCTCCCCAAAGGCCTCTTTGAAATAAAAGGCGACACAATGGTTGAGCGCCAGATTAAGCAGATGCACGATGCAGGAATCAAAGAAATCGTAATCGTCGTAGGCTACCTAAAAGAAAAATACTACGAAATGGCAAAAAAATATCCAGAGCTGATTGTAATCGACAACGAAGAATGGCAGGAAAAAAACAACATATCCTCTTTGTATGCCGCAAAAGACTACATAAAGAATTCCTACATCTGCTGCTCGGACAACTGGTTTGCCCACAACGTCTACCGCGACTACGTTTACGACTCATACTATGCCGCCAAATATTCTGATGAATTCATCAATGAAGACTGCGTAAAGGCTTTTGACAAAAACGGCTACATGCGCGAAGTAAAGCGCGGCGGTGAAAAAAGCTGGTACATCATAGGCGAATCATTCTGGCGCAAAGACTTTTCCGACACCTTCAAAGACCTTATGGTTAAGGAATATTACGACCCGGAAATGAAGTACATGCTTTGGGACCACTTCTATGCAAAGCACATCGACGTACTCAACATGAAAATCCGCAAGACAACAGATGCCGAATGTAAGGAATTTGACACAACGGAAGAAATCATCGAATTCAACCCAAGCTTTAAGGAATTTGTAAACCAGTTCTTTCAGGAAGAAGAATTCGTAAACAGTACCCAGCGCATCTCCTACCTTTCAAACTACACAGACGTTAAGCAATACTCAGTAGTCTCAACAGAGCAGCTTACAGGCCGCATGCACGTAAACGAAAACCTCTTCGGCGCATCCCCAAAATGCCTTGAAGTCTTCCACAATGCCAAGATGGAAGATTTGTGCCTCTACGACCTTACTCGCGAAGACGAGCTTGCCCTTGAAGTCTCAAAAATGCTTGACCTTCCCACAGACAACATCTTTGTCCACTCAGGCTCTTCCGACGTTATCAAAACAATAATGACCCTTGTACTCAACAAGGACGACACGGTACTCATTTCCGCCCCCGCATGGAACTACTACAAGTCCGTAGTGGAACTCCACTTTGCAAAGGCCGCATACTACGAAATCAAGCCCGGCAAAGATTCATACGAATTTGACGTAAAAGGCCTCCTCTCAAAGGCCCGCGAGACAAACCCAAGAATCATCGTAATTACGACACCCCACAACCCAACCGGCGCAGTTATGAGCCAGACCGATGTTGAAAAAATCGTAAAGCAAAACCCGTCATCTCTAGTAATCATAGACGAAGCATACCTTGGATTCTCTTCCGAAAAAATCGACGCAAAGCACCTCTTGAACTCCTACAACAACGTTGTCTTCTGCCGCACTTTCTCCAAGCTCTACGGTCTTGCAGGAGTCCGCATTGGCTACGGTCTGTGCGCACCAATGGCAAAGCAGGTCTTCAAGCTTGACCTTAACCCCTTCCGCGTAAGCAACCTTGGTAGAAAAGCAGCGGTTGCCGCTTTGCAGGACAAGGCTTATTACGACAACCTTACAAAGACAACCGCCCAAATAAGGGACAACTTTATTGCCCAGATGAATACCCTTGCAAACGTAAAGGCCTTCAAATCTGCCGCAAACTTTGTCTTCATTCATTTTGACAATTCAATAGACACACAAAAGCTCAAGGACTACCTTGCACAGAACGGCATATTGGTACGCCTGTGGACGGAAAACGGCCAGCTTGCAATGCGCGTAACTGTTGCACCAAAAGAATGGATGGACAAGGCATTCAACCTTATAAAAGAATTTTTAGGAAAATAAAACAGGAAAATAAAAGATGAACCTTATGCTCCTTTATATCGACCCGGGAACGGGAAGCATGCTCTTTTCAATCTTGATTGGAGCCGCAACCACACTGTTCTTCCTTTCAAAGGCAGTCTGGATTAAACTAAAAGTGCTAATCTCCGGCAAGAAGAACGGCGTAATCCAGGATTCTTCATATAAGAAGTACGTAATTTATTGCGAAGACCGCCGCTACTGGAACGTCTTCCTCCCTGTACTACAGGAATTCGAAAAGCGCGAAACGGAAATCACCTATTACGTCTCGTCCGCCGAAGACCCGGTTTTTAGCCAGAATTTCAAGTACGTAAAACCGGAAGTCATAGGAACTGGAAACTCTGCCTATGCAAAGCTCAACATGATGAGCGCAGGAATCCTTGTCTGCACAACGCCCGGCGTAAACGTCTACCAGTGGAAGCGCAGCAAAAACGTAAAGCACTACTGCCACATCTTCCATTCAACCACCGACTCTTCAATGTACAGGCTCTTTGGCCTAGACTTCTTTGACTCCGTCTTGCTAACCGGAGACTACTCTGGAGAAGACATACGCACCCTGGAAAAGCAGCGTGGCCTTCCCGCAAAGGAACTGGTAACCGTAGGCTGCACCTACCTGGACGTGCTTCAAAAAAAGATTGCAGAAATACCAGCCGAAGAAAACCATCAGTACACGGTTCTCGTCTCTCCGTCATGGGGAAAAAGCGCTCTCCTTTCGCTCTATGGTGAACGCCTCTTAGACCCCCTTATCCAAACAGGGTTCAACATCATAATCCGCCCGCACCCGCAGTCAAAAATCTCAGAAGCAGAAATGCTGGACAAACTTACGGAACGCTACAAAGACAAGGCAAACGTCACCTGGGACTACGAGCGCGACAACATCTATTCGCTAAAAAAAGCCGACATCATGATTTCCGACTTCTCCGGCATCATATTCGACTACACCTTCCTCTGCGACAAGCCTGTTATCTATGCCGCAAGCAAAATGGACCTCCTGCCCTACGATGCCTACGACATCCACGGAGAAAACTACGAAGGCCTCTGGGAAATGCAGACCCTCAAAAACTGCGGAATCCTCTTGGAAGAAAAAGACTTTGGCCGCATAAAAGAAGTAATCCAAAACGCATCCGACAGCCCGGAACTAAAGCAGCGCCGTGCAAGCGCAAAAGCCCAAGCCTGGCAGCACATAGGAGAAGCCGGAAAGCGCACCGCCGACTTCATGATAGAAACTGTGCAGGCACAAAACAAAGCAGAATAAATATCTGTCACCCTGAACTTGTTTTGGGGTCTATCATACAAATACTTTTTTGGACGGTACCCACACCGCTCTACCATCTTATTCCTTGGCTAACTCGACAGCCAGGGCCTATGCGTCACCGCCCTTTCGCCCTTCCCTAACGGTCATACCGCCCATACGGGCGGTACTAAAGGGGCTACACGGCGGCGTAGGCTTCTTATAAAAATTCCACAGGAATTGCCAATGCTGCTTTTCCACCCTTTTTAACAGATATAACTTTATCCGTTCCGCATACAATTACAGCCTGCCCAATTTGAACATTCTTCAGCCGGTCTGTTATAAAGAAATTCTTTGCATCATCACTGTTTGGGCTTGCAGTCTTCTTTATTTCCACGGGATAAAGTGTGTTGTTCTCTTCTATAAGCAGGTCAATTTCTATTTTGTCCTTATCCCGGTAAAAATAAAGCGGCGCATCTTCACCCCTGTTTGCAAAAGATTTTATAACCTCACTTACAACATAGGTTTCAAAGAAAGCCCCTGCCATTGCCCCATTCTGCATAACCTCAGGATTTGTCCAGCGTGTAAGATAAGCCGCAAGCCCTGTATCCATAAAATACATCTTTGGCGTTTTTACAACTCTTTTTTCAACGTTTGAAGAATAAGGCCTCAAAAAATACACAATTCCAGAAGTTACCAGAAGGGAAAGCCATTTCTTTGCAGTCACTTCGCTTATCCCGCATTCCCTCCCCAAGTCTCCGTAATTTACAAGCTGACTTGTCCGTGAGGCAACAACAGTTATGAACTGCAAAAACTGCATCTCATCAGCCACCTGGCTTAAGTTCTTTATATCCCGCTCTATGTATGTCTTTAGGTAAGAAGCATAAAAATCCCTTGGACTAACACTTCCTTTTATTACCTCAGGATATCCGCCGGTATAAATTCTTTCCCACAGTTTTCGGATAGAAAAATTATAATCAGCAAATGCTTTGTTGCGCCCCATAATGTATTCCTTAGAAGGAATGAAAGCATCAGAAAAAGGATCCCTTCGAATTTCTCGAGCTGAAAGCGGGTATAACTGCACAATTCCAATTCGACCGGAAAGGCTCTCTGTTGCCTTTTCAGTAAGCTTAAACTGCTGGCTCCCGGTAAGATAGTACATTCCGTTATGCCTGTTCCTGTCTATTTCCATTTTCAGATAGCGAAACAAATCTGGCACATATTGAACTTCATCAAACATGTAGGGGCTTTCATGAAGTTCAAGAAAAGTTTTGGGATCAGACAATGCGGACTGCTCTTCTGCAACATCATCAAAAGTCGTGCTTAAAACTGAATTTTCATCTGCAATTTTTTTTAAAATCGTAGTCTTTCCGGTCTGCCTTGCACCTGTAACTAAGATTGCCGGAAAAGATGAAACAAATCTTTTTAATGTCTCTTCCGCATGCCTTTCTATAAAATCCATAAGCTTCCCCTTTACATAACATGGGATAATCCAAAGTCCACTTATATATTATCCCATATATAAAAAAAACACAAGGTAAAGTCCCACGGTCAAAAGTATTTTATATGACGACGATTTTGACTACACCCAATCATACAGTATGACAACCACTCTCACCGCAACTTTTGCTATTCCTCCAGCAGCCATTTTCTAAGGTTCTTCCTTATAATGCCACCCTCGTTTGACTCGGGTAGTTCATCCAATGTTAAAAGCAGTTTTGGGAAATTGTCTTTTATTAAACGCAAAGCCCGGTACTCTCTATCCCTTGTTTCATCTGAATTAAGGAGATATGAAACTTGAATGTAAATGGTTTCTGCTCCTTTTGTAGCTATAAAATCTATTTCTGCATCACCAATTTTTCCAATAAATACTTCGTAATTACGCCTCAAAAGCTCGATGTAAACTATATTTTCCAGTATTCCGTTTATGTAAGAATCCTTATAGCCATGCAAGAAAAACAATAACCCTTGGTCTGCAAAATAATACTTTTCCATTGTCTCGAGGATTTTTTTTCCGCGAATATCATATCTATGAACTTTATGCAAGGCAAAAGCATTCTGTAAATATTGCAAATCATTATAAACCGTTTCCACAGAGAGTTTTCTTCCATTTGCTTTCATAAAATCTGAAATCCGTTTCGCAGAAAAAATATTTCCCACGTTGTCAGCAACATATAAAATAATTTTTTCAAGTAAGGCGCTTTCTCTAATTTTGTTTCTGGAAATAACATCTTTTAATATTACTGTTGAATAAATACCTTCAAGATATGTTCGTATTTGAATGTCATTTCCCATCATATCTTTTAGACCAGGAAAACCTCCTATTGCCATAAACATTTTAAAGCTTTCGGAAGAATCCTCTGCAGAATTGAAGTACAGAAACTCTTTATATGACAAAGGCTGCATATTTATGATAACATATCTACCACTTAAATATGTAGCAATTTCTGAAGATAAAAGCCAAGCATTGCTTCCTGTAATATAGATATCTGCATCTATTGTTTTTGAAGAATAAAGACTGTTAACACACTTTTCCCACCCCTCGCATTCCTGAACCTCATCAAACAGGAAATACAATTTTTTTCCATTGACACAGTGCTTTTTTACTTCTTCATAAAGTGTTTTTGCATTCAGTAAATGGGAATATTCAAAGTCTTCAAAATTTACATTGAAAATCTGAGACTCATCAACCCCATTTTCAATAAGCTTTTGTTCAATAAGGGAAAGCATAAAAGACTTTCCGCAACGGCGGATTCCTTGAACCACTTTGATAACCGGTTTGTCCTTGTAAAGCGCAATTATTTCATTAATTCCGATTCTGTCTAAAACTTCCTCTTTCATTTGTTTCTAGTATAACCGAAAGAAATCAAAAAAACAATAAAATTTTCTGGTATAAGTGAAAACTTTCTACAAATCTAAACCTGCATTCCTCCTTCCCACTATTTTCAAACATTGATTTTTGTATTTAAATAAGATAATATTATCAGAAGACTATTCAAAGCGTAGTTTTTCGAGTCAAATCAAAAGGCTACCGGGAAATATAAATGAAAAAACTATATACCTTTTTTGTAGCCATGCTTTCATGTGCATCAATTTTTTCTCAGGAAGCCCTAAAAAGCACGGAAGAAGAATACTACGACTTTCTAAGCCTGCAAGGCCTTGTCGAACGCCCCACCCTGGGCTACCGCACACTAAGCGACAGCGAATGGACGTTGACCGAAGAAGCAAAAACCGCAGACGAAAACGTCTGGAAAAACAACAGCCTCGGCTCCAAATGGACAGTATACGAGCCAGCCCAAAAAACCGACAACATCTTTACCCGCGGCATAGACCAGAGCGTAAAAGTAAAAATCTACGGCCCCGAATGGTACAACAGCTACAACACCGCCGCCCCCTACGGCCAAAACGACGGAGCCCTCTGGCAAGGAAAAGGCTACAACACAAGCCTTACCGCAGGCGCCCGCCTCGAAGCCTACGGATTCGAGGTAACATTCAAACCACAGCTAAGTTTTTCGCAGAACAGGGAGTTTGACATAATGCCATCTGCCTACGACAACGAATATGGATATTTCTGGGGATATGGAGACAATAAAGGTGTTGATGCTCCCCAACGCTTCGGTGACAAATCCTTCTTTACTTATGACTGGGGCGACACAGAAATCCGTTACACATGGCACAATTTAACCACGGGATTGGGAACACAGGCAATTTGGCTCGGCCCCGCATGGCTCAATCCGCTACTGCATTCAAACAATGCGCCATCCTACCCCAAATTTGATATAGGCTTACGCAAGACACAAATCCATCTGCCGTGGCTAGGCTGGTATGTTGGCGACGTAGAAGGCCGTATGTGGATTGGCTACCTTTCTGAATCCGACTACTTTGACAACGACAAAGACAATGACCACAACATGATAAACGGTCTATCCCTTTCATACGCTCCGTCATTTCTGCCAGGACTTACACTTGGAGCAAACAAGGTATGTTTAAGCAAGTGGAACAGTAAAAACGCCGTAAAATACTTAAACCCCTTATACGATGTAAATGACAACGAAGACCAAAAACTGTCTCTAACAGTTGACTGGATTTTCCCAAAAGTAGGATTTGAAGTTTATGGAGAACTGGGAATTGATGATTACGTCCAAGGCTGGCATAGTTATTCTAAAATTCAAAGTACTCTCAGGAATCCATTCCATACAATGACATATTCATTTGGATTAAAAAAAGAAGTTCCCATTTATAAACAAAAAAATATTCATGGTGAAATAATCTTCGAATGGAACAATACAGAAATGTCGCAAGACTTTCAATTTGAATGGCCATATAATTTTGGATTTCATCACATAGTTACTCAAGGCTACACAAACAGAGGCCAGTGGTTAGGCTCTGGAATAGGTTACGGTGGAAATAGCCAAATTTTGGCCTTCAACATTTATTATCCCAAAGGAAATACTTTGTTATTTATTTCGCGTAACAATCCTGATAATAATTATATTTATAGTAAAACAATAACAACAGATTCAAGTGATACAGATACATATTATCGCTATTATGTTGCATATAAAGCGAATTTTAATATAGGTTGTGAAACCAGTTTTTTTATTGCAAAAGATTTGGCATTACAAGGTGGGATTATATATAATCTTATCTTTAATCCCAAATATAATCCTAGTAAAAAATTTGAAACTTCAGACATGTACCAAATTCCTGCAAAGGTACATAATTTTCAATTTCAATTGGGGGCAAAATATAATTTCTAACACGTAGAAAATAAATATGAATACAGCAGATTTAAAAATTATAACTCAATTAAAACTCATAAACACAGGAAAAACACTATGCAGGTAATTAAGACAAAAGACTTAAGACAACTCCAATTAGAAATAATGCAGTCAATTCATGATTTTTGTACTGCAAATAATATACACTACTCAATAAGCGGTGGAACTTTACTAGGGGCGGTACGTCACGAAGGATATATCCCATGGGATGATGACATTGACTGTATGATGCCTCGTCCAGATTATGAGCGTTTTGTAAAATCTTTTAATAAAAATCAAAACAGTCCACTTAAAGTATTGAGCAGTTATAATGATAAATTTTTTTTTCAACCTTTTGCGAAAGTTGTAAACACAAAAACGTCTTTAATTGAACATGAAGATCGTCCTCAACCAAACCTTGGAATCTATGTTGATATTTTTCCAATTGATGGACTGCCAAATAATGAAAACGAACGTGAAAAATATTGGAATATGATTGCAAAAAAAAAGAATTTTTCTACAGTCATATATGCTTCATCAAAAAAAAATGAACATAGTATAAAAAAAATCATAAGATTGATTTTGTTCATTCTATTCCGCCCATTCCCTGCTAACTGGTATGCAAATAAACTCCACAAACTTGGAATGAAAAATCCTTTTGAAGGAAGCAATTTTGTAGCAAACTCAATTTTCGGTTATCATAAAAAGGAACAGATGCCAAAAAATATTTTTGATTCGTATGTTCTTTTAAAATTTGAAGACAGAAAATTCTACGCTGTAAAAGACTACAATACATATCTTTCAAATTTATTTGGAGATTATATGCAACTTCCCCCAAAAGAAAAACAAATTTCAAAACATGATTTTGAAGCATACTGGAGATAAAAATGGTACCTCTTAAGATAAAACTACCAGAACATTTTTTAGAAGAAGAAACTCGTTCAGGATATAGTGTTAAAAGTAAAATGAAAGAAGTGTGGGCAGTGGAACTTGATTTACTTGCAGAACTTCAAAGAGTTTTTGAAAAATACGGCATTCCTTATTTTGCTTACGCAGGTACTACACTCGGAGCTGTTCGACATAACGGTTTTATTCCATGGGATGATGATATTGATTTATTCATCAGTCGTTCTAGTTTTCATAAGCTTTGTAAGATTGCTAAAAAAGAATTCAAACCTCCTTATTTTTTCCAAACAGAAGAAACAGACTATGGTTGTGTAACTGGTTTAGCCAAATTTAGAAATTCAAACACCACCATGATTTTAAATAGTCATAAGTCAAGAAATTTTGCTTTTAATCAAGGAATATTCTTAGATATTTTTGTATATGATAATATTCCCGACGATGAAAATGAAAGATCGGATTTTTTCAGAAAGGTATCCATACTAAAAGAAAAGTCTCTTAGATTTAGAAATACATTTCATTGCGATATTAATGAGTTAAATACAATTAAAGGTAAGATAAAACATTTCCTTGAATTCCTTATAAGGATACTTCATATAAAAAATCCATATTACAAAAAACTTTCTAAATTATGCCAAGAATATAATTCATCAAAAACCCAATATGTTGCAGACATATTTTCTTTCACAAATGTTCTGGTAACAAAAGCTGATTGGTATAAAGACTGTATCTTAATGCCTTTTGAATTTTTAAAATTACCAGTACCAAAAGATTTTGATTCTTATTTACAAGAACATTTTGGAGATTGGAAAATTCCTAAAATGGTACCACCAGACCACGGTTTTGAAACTGTCTGCGATACCAATAAACCTTATACAAAATACTTGGCAGATTTCAAAAAAGAAAGGTTCAATTAAACATATCTATTCGCAGTTTATGTTTGCCTCCTAAAAAGTCAGTGGTAAGGTATTTATCCGCAATCTCTTGTGCTAAGTCATAAGAAATTATGCGTGCCCCCATACAAAGTACATTTGCATCATTGTGTAATCTGGTAAATTCAGCAGATTTCAAATCTCCACAAACAGCAGCTCGGATTCCTTTGTGTTTATTCGCCGCCATACTCATACCAATACCGGTCCCACAAATAAGTATTCCTGTATCAGCTAGATTATCTTTTATACACTTACAAACCTTATCTGCATAAACCGGATAATCAACCTGTTCTTCAGAATCCGTTCCAACATTAATAACCTCATATTCTTTTGATAAAAGATAGTTGATTAGTTTTTCTTTATACTCAAAACCTGCATGATCAGCACCAATTGCTATTTTCATGAAAACAACTCCTCCTCACTAAAATTCATCAATGCTTTACAAAGTGGAATATCTTCCTTTCGTGTTATTTTTATATTATTCGTAAAACCCTTTGAAAAATAAACTGTTTCCCCATAATGAATTAAAACAAGATCTGCATATATAAAATCATGCTTATCTTCTGCTTCTGCTTTCTCATATAATTTAAGGATTGAACCATATTTATAAGCCTGTGGTGTCTGAATACGCATAATTTTGCTTCGGTCAAGTTGACTATTTCCCTGCATTCCATCATCTGTATAAATTACAGTTTCATAACAGGGAATAGCAAGCGAAGCATTTCCTTTTTCATATGCAACTCTAAGCATTTCATCAATAGCAGCTTGGGGCAAAATTGGACGAGCAGCATCATGAATAATAATGAAATCATCTTCTGAAAGTACATTTTTTAGGCTAAAGATTCCATTTCTTGTAGAATCATGTCCTGTTTCTCCACCTTCAACAATATTCACAACTTTAGAAATCTTATATTCTTCCAAAATTTCTTTCAAATGAAGAATCCAATCTTTAACGCAAACAATAATAATACTGTTAATTTGTGAATTCCTCTGAAAGTTCTCAAGTGTATGAACTATAACAGGCTTATCATTTAGAGAAAGAAATTGTTTTGGCATTGAACCGCCCATTCGTGAGCCTATGCCACCTGCAAGAATGATTGCCACATTTTTCATAGCGCCCCTCAAAATCACTTATCAATATCCAATAGCGCATCCATAAAAATTTTCATGTACTTTTTATCCCATATTGTAACGCGAAGGAATCCTGCACTATCCCCTTTCCCACAGAAAATAAGTATATTTCGTTCTTTTAATTCTGCTGTAATTTGTTCGGCGGTCTTATGCTTTGGAGTAATACAAATAAAACAACCATATGTCGGAATATATGAATAATCTGCGGCATCAAGAGCAGTTAAAAGATATTCTTTACCATTATTAAAAGTCGTTTTTAATTCGGTAAGTAATCTTTCAAAATTATCAATTATCGTCTCTCCAAAAGCCAATGCAACATTATTTACAGTGTAATGAGGTTTATAATTCTTTACATACTGTACATTTTCTTTATTAGAAATAACTGCTCCCATTCTTAATCCTGGCATAGAAAGCATCTTTGAGAAAGTACGGAGAATAACAACATTATCATACTGCTTAATAAGCTCAAGCGAATGTTTATCATAAAAATAGTGATAAGCCTCATCAATAATAACAAGCGCATTTACAGATTTAGCCTTTTCAACAACGCTCTTTATTTCCTTATCAGAATAAACATTTCCGATCGGCATACTTGGGTTTACAAGAGAAACAATACCTGTATTTGAATCAATTTTTTGTATAAGTTTATTAATATCAAACGTATAATCACTTTCATAATGAATCATTTCTGTATTCATCTGAGCCATATCAGCATAAACTTTATACATACCAAATGTTGGGGTAACACAAAGTAATGTTTTACCTGGTTCTCCAAAAACTTTTATTACATATCCCATTGCAACAACAGAACCGTCTGTCAAAGTCACATTTTCATATTTCAAACCAAGAAGATTTGCATATTTTGTTGTAAACTTTATCTCTTCAGGATATAAAGATAAATACTGAGGTGTAATTTTCCTCATGGCCTCTTCAAAGATCCATTTTGGAAGCCCATCCGGATTTTCATTTTGGTCAAGGCGAATATAAGAACCTCTATCTTCTGGTTGGTTCGTTCGTAAAAAATCTTTTATTACAGGATTAACGTAATGCATTATATATCCTCTCTAAAAATAACTATTTTAGTTTATATACTTTTATATAAAAAGTAAATAACTCTTGAATATATTTAGAAAAAATGGGAAACTAAGTAAATGAACATAGCATTAATTTTCGCAGGCGGTTCCGGAACACGAATGAATAGCAAAGGCCGCCCAAAGCAGTTTTTACAGTTTTTTGGAAAAGAACTCATCATTCATACCCTTGAGAATTTTCAAAACCATCAAGATATAGATGCCATAACGATTGTTTGTATTGAAGATTGGATACCATATTTAAACAAACTTCTAAAAAAATATGATATTACAAAAACAAAAGCAGTTATTTCAGGTGGAAAAAACGGGCAAGAATCTATTTATAAAGGACTTTGCGCAACAAAGGAATATGCAGAAAAAAATTCTATAGTCTTAGTCCATGATGGCGTTCGCCCATTTATAAACGAAGAAGTAATTTCCCAATGTATAAAAAATGTAAAGGAATACGGCTCAGCAGTTACTGTCGTTCCAGCCACAGAGACTATTGTCACAACTGAAAACAATAAAATAAATACAATCACAGACAGAAGCAAATGCCAACTCGCAAGAGCTCCACAATGCTTTTATCTGGAAGATTTATTAGGAGCACATAAAAAAGCAATACAAGAAGGTAACACAAACATGATAGACTCTGCATCCCTTATGAAATATTATGGGCATGAATTATATACTGTTATGGGAAATGTGGATAATATAAAAATCACAACACCAGCTGATTTTTATACATTCAAAGCGTTATATGAAGTACGTGAAAATCAACAAATTTTTGGATTATAACATGAACAAACAATTAGAAAAAGACTTAGACGAAATTACTGAACAACAAAAATATTTTTCTGGTTTCAAGAATTCCTCTTTCCTCGTAACTGGAAGCACAGGCTTAATAGGTTCTCTTTTTATAAAGACACTTTTGACCTATTCGCGAAAAAACAATGCAAACATAAAAATATATGCATTATGTCGCTCAGAAGAAAAATATAAATCAATTTTTAAAGATTTTTTAACTTCCGATTTAGTCCCAATTTTTACAGATTTATTAGAATTTGACATTTCAACTATTAATTTTTCTATTGATTATATAGTTCATGGAGCTGCAATCACAACCTCAAAAGATATGGTTGAGCATGCTGTTGAAACACTTGATATAGCATACTTAGGTACAAAAAAAATGCTTAGCCTTGCAAAAGAAAAAAGAATAAAAAGTATGGTTTATCTTTCAAGTATGGAAGTCTATGGAGTAACAGATATAAACTTAAAAACTGTAACAGAAAAAGATTTGGGTTACATAGATATTCTTTCTCCAAGAAGCAGTTATTCTGAAGGGAAAAGGATCTGTGAATGTCTTTGTACTTGTTATGCAAGTGAATATAAAATTCCTGTAAAATGCGCAAGATTAGCTCAAACTCTAGGAGCAGGCATTGATTATAACGATACAAGGGTTCCTGCAATGTTTGCAAGAAGTGTTGTTGAAAATAAGGACATTGTTTTAAAAACAGCAGGATCAACAAAAAGGCCCATTGTATATACCACAGATGCAATTTCTGGAATTCTTACAGTTCTGCAACATGGTAAATCTGGTACAAGTTATAACATTGCAAACGAAGCCACATTCTGTTCTATAAAAGAAACAGCACAATTAATTGTACAAGAAATTGCTAAAGATAAAATCAAATTAGTTTTTGATATTCAAGAAAAAAACAATTTCGCACCAGATGTATTGCTTAATTTGTCTTCTAAAAAAGCAAACGAACTTGGATGGTCTGCAAAAATCAGCTTAAAAGAAGCATACAATAGAATGATAAAATCTTTCTGCGCTTAGAAGCAAAATCTCCAATCTGCATAAAAATCAAAAAATTTTGATATGCCGTGATATTTTCATCAACAAAAGTAGGAAATATTTGAGAAATTGTGATATAATTGCATTCAGTCTTAGACTGGAAAATCTCAAACAGAATAATACTGCTTTAATATAGCAAGCCAAAATTCATGGAGCTTAAGAAAATGCAACAAAAGTCTCTTAAAAAAAATGCAATTTTCAATTTTATAAAATCATTCATGAACATTGTCTTTCCCATTATTTCTTTTCCCTATGCCTCTCGCATCCTTTTACCAGAAGGTATTGGAAAAGTCAATTTTGCCAATTCTATTATTGAATATTTTACAATGATTGCAGTTCTTGGTGTAAATACATACGCCGCAAGAGAAGCTTCAAAAATAAGGGATGACAAAGAAAAATTATCAAAGTTTACTAAAGAAATTCTTTTATTTAACTTCATCTCAACGGCAATTGCATATATACTTTTCATATTTTGTTTATTTTTCTTAGAAAAATTTTCTGATTATAAGATACTTTTAATTGTCTGTTCAACAAAGATTCTATTTTTCACGTTAGGTACAAACTGGCTTTTCACCGCAAAAGAAGAGTTCGGATATATAACTTTAAGACATACCGCATTTCAAGTTATCTCTCTTATTTTGCTTTTCTCTTTTGTACACACAGCTGATGATTATCTTATTTATGCAGGTATAGGCATATTTTCTAATGTGGGTGCAAACATTTTCAACTTTATCTATGCCAGAAAATTTGTAAATTTGAGACAAAAATCGACCATCGAACTAAAAAAACACGCAAAACCAATATTCACCTTTTTTGGAGTTTCCTTCGCTGGGAAAATTAATAGCGTTCTTGATAAAACCATGCTGGGTTTTCTTGCAGGAAATGCATGCGTAGGGTTTTACTCAGCTGCAATAAAAATAAATGAAATGATTATAGAACTAATAACTTCAACTGTAAGCTCTTTTATGCCACGAACTTCATATCTCCTTGAGCAAAATGATTATGAAGAATATTCTCAGCTTGTGTCTAAGGTTCTTAAAATAACTTGTTTCTTTTCCTTTCCAGCAACAGCAGGTCTTTTTGTGCTGAGCCGACAGCTCATTTTGCTTTTTAGTGGAGAAAAATATCTTCCTGCCTTAGGAACAATGCAACTTTTGACACTCATGATTATTTCTCAGACATTAAATAGTTTTCTAAACAATCTTATTATAACTCCGCAACGCAAGGAAAAATTCCTTCTTTATGCACAAATTACAGCACTCATATTAAATATGACACTTAATTATTTTTTCATATCTAAATGGGGTGTTTTTGGAGCAGGGCTTGCAACACTGATAGTTGAAACAACATTACCAATGGTAAAACTTATTCCATCATGGAAATATATAAACAATAAAAAAAACTTTATTTCATTAATGAAATCCTTGTTAGGAACGCTAGTGATGCTTTTAATCATAAGTAAACTTTCCGTTTACATATCTAATTTTTTCCTTTGTACAATTGTCATTACGATTGTTGGAACAATTATTTATGCACTTATTGAACTTTTATTGAGAAATGAACCCGCTTTTTTTGTTCTTAAAATGCTTAAAATAAAAGCGTAAAGCTATCAATCCCACGGAATATATCCTTTATGCCTGTTTTACCATCCAAATCTCTTAGAAAAATCACTTATGTCCAGAATAAATTCACTGTCTTCATCTGTTTCAAAATAATCAAAAGCAGTTGAATAGGTCTGTACATAAATTTTTTTCTTTTTAACGTCAAAATTCATCAAGCGGAAAAAACCGTCTCCGCTTTTTTCTGGACTTCCAGAAAAACCTGCTACTCGATAATAATCCATACGGTCTTGGTAATTAGAAAGTAAAGAGTAAACTGTATATCCGGCAATATTTTTGTCAGCACGACGAGCTTCACCTTTAATACCATTAAAAGCATGACCGCAAAGAACTAAAAATATATTTTTATTAGGATAAATAAATTTTTCATAAACATCTTGAGCAGAATTTCCTTCCACTGGATTATGATTTACTAAACCAATAAAATTTCCTCTTGAATCCAAATAACCATGTGTAGCAACTATTACAGGGATGTCATGATATTTATTTATTTGTTCTTGTCCCCATTTTAACTCTTCATCTGATGGTTCAAAAGAAAGACCGATGTATAGAATTTGTTTTTCACCCGCATTAAAAACTATGCAAGACGCAAGATTGTCTGGAGAATGCCCCTTGTACCATTCCTTTCCTGCAAAATGTTTTGATTTTGGCCCAAAGTATTTTTCAAATTTTTTTGTTCCTACAAGGAAATCTTTATTCTGCTCTTTATCTTCTACCTTTTTGTCATAATCATGATTTCCAATAATAACACTATAAGGAATCAAAGAGTCTAATTTTTTAACCGCATTATTTGCATAAACCCATTCACATGTAGTTCTTCCCAAACATTGAACCATATCGCCCAAAAATACTGCAAAAACGATAGGCCCCCCTTGCGCAATCGTATTTTTTGCTACATAGTCAACCTGGTCATATAGCAAAGTATAATTATTCATTGAACATTTTTTATTCTTGTCTTTTTGGCTCTTCTTACGTGTATAGTTCTGAATATCTGGCAAAACTGCTATAGTAAAATTGTCTTTCCCATCTCCTGGAATTTTGTAAGAAGCGGGCTGAATTTTATAATCAGCATAAGTAAATTCATATGATTCATTTTCTGACTCAGATTCTGGTACAATTTTACAGCCAAAAAAGAAAAACACAAACACAAAAAAAGCCATTAAACAATACCGAGCATTTTCTTTTACAATATATTTCATAATATGATTTTATCACTTTATTTCTTTATAAACAACCATTCTCTATGTATATAATATTTTCTCTTTATATAGCATATTCTTCTATATAGCTGACTAAAAATTAAATGGAGTAACATTCCTGATTACATAATGGATAAACTTGAAAAGGGAATAATAGAACCGTATTTAGGGCCTTCAATCAGCACAGCACCACTGCATTCCAAACGAAAAGTAAGTTCATCATCCTGTAACCTTTGTATATATTCCATATCCAACTCTAATTATCATTATAAGCGTTCGTAGTTTTTGTGCTTTTTTAATCGTATATTTTGTGATATTTTAATCGTCAAGGAAATGCCCCAGGAAAAGGTCTTGCGGATGTTGTCTTTATTTGCCGACATAAATTACGACGAGAACACCAAACCAACGAATGCAAGATTGGCGGTTAGAAAAATAATACGCATCTATACCGGATTGTAAAAAAAAATATTTTCGCTTATAATAAACTTTACGAATTAGTACCACTATGAATTTTTTGTATAATATTATAATAAGCCCCATAGAGACTATTGTTGATTGGGTTTTTCTTTTTGTTGTGAATAAAATTGATGCCGTTGGTGTAATAGGTGCCGTACTTGGGGTAAGCCTTGTAATAAATTTCCTTGCCTTGCCCCTGTATAACATTGCGGACAGCATTCAGGAAAAAGAACGCAAGCTTGCAAAATCAATGGAAGCTGGCATTAAGCGGATTAAAAAGGCATTCAAGGGCGATGAGCAATTCATGATGTTGCAAACCTACTATAGGGAGCATAATTATCATCCGCTTTATACATTCCGGTCTTCGCTTTCTATTCTTATTGAAATACCTTTTTTTATTGCCGCATATCATTACCTTAGCCACAATACGACTTTGCAAGGTGCCTCATGGTGGATTTTTAAGGATTTAGGTGCTCCGGACACATTTTTCACTTTACAGTTGGGGGTATTTTCACTTCCAGTACACATTCTCCCTGTCCTTATGACACTTATCAACTTTGTTTCAAGCGCAATTTATGTAAAGAATGCCCCCTTAAGAGAAAAAATCCAGCTTTATGGCATTGCCGTCGTTTTTCTTGCATTGCTTTACAATTCACCCAGCGGACTTGTTCTTTATTGGATTTTGAATAACCTTTTTTCTCTTGCAAAAAATGTCGTAATGAAAACAAAAAAGCCTTCACGTTTTTTGCACATCGCAATAAGTGCCATTACCCTTTTGCTTGCGGCTTTCGTCCTTTCAAAGCACGGCTCAATTGCAAAAAAGTGTTTCATCACAATATTTGCTATCGGAATTGTACTTTTGCCAATTCTTGTAAAAAAGCTTTCGCAATTTGCCTCAAATAAATTTGGAACTGGCGATTTTTCTGGACTTATAAAACCAAATTTACCTCTTTTGCTTTCATCAGGAATGGGGCTTGCACTGTTGCTTGGTTTTATGCTTCCGGCTCGTGTCATTGCAACAAGTCCCGTTGAATTTTCATTTTTGGGAGCAACACCATCTCCCGTCAGCTATATCTTTTCCAGCTTCTTTGTATTCTTTGGATTTTTTGTATTCTGGACATTGGCTATTTATAAGATGTTCGGTAAAAAAGTCCGCTGTATTCTACCATTGGTAATTTTTGCCCTGTTTTTGTGCGCATTGGCCAATGCCTTTATTTTCAAAGCGGCATACGGTAATCTAAGCGTAAGCTTCACACTTGAAGACGAAAAAGTTTTAAAACGCCTTTCTCCTTTATTTGTATTTTTACCGGCACTTGTTCTTTTTGCATCTGTCGCATTGTTTTTATTTCTTGGCAAAAGAAAATCATCAATATTGACCGGGCTGGTCGCATCTATTGCCCTTGCGGAAGCCGTTTTTGGTTTTACAAAAATTCATGAGATAAACAAAGTTTTTCAAAATCACTCTGAGAATGTTGCAAAATACAAAACAAACACTCAGGATTCTTCCGACGGCATAGAAAAAATATATCATCTTTCCAAAACCGAAAAAAATGTGATAGTACTTTTCTTGGATAGGGCAATTTCTGCTTTTTTCCCGGAAATCATTGCCCAGTATCCTGAACTTGCCAATCAGTTTGAAGGCTTTACCTATTATCCAAACACGGTTTCCTTTTCTACAAACACATCTCTTGGTGCGCCTGCAATGATGGGTGGTTACGAATATACGCCGAGCGCAATAAACGAAAGGTCTGATGAACTTCTGAGGCTTAAGCACAATGAATCAATGCTGGTTTTGCCAAAACTTTTTACAGATGCAGGTTTTAATGCTGTAGTTTCAGATCCACCGTGGTCAAATTATGCCCATGAAGGAGACCTTTCTCCATTTGATCCTTATGACAACATCAAAGCCTACACAACGTTCGGTAAATATACCTCAAAATTTTTCGACAAGATAGGCATAAAGGGCGGTGTTGCAAACGATAAGGCCGATGTGATTTGCCGTAAAGAAATCCGCAATTTTTCTGTTTTACAGGCTCTTTTCCCTGCTGTCCGAAGCACTTTCTATCGTCTTTGCCGAGAAAACAACGTGCGGGATGACAGAACATATTACAATATTTTCTCTTCATTGTTTTTTTTAAGCGAGCAAACAGATTTCACATCAGAAAAAGGTACATATTGCTTCATAGACAATGACACGCCCCATGAACCGCACGCAATGAATGCAGACATGCTGACTCTTTCTGACAAAAAGAAATCCCTTGAATCAACCCACTATGATTCAAATGCAGCCTCGCTTTTGCAGGCAGGGAAATACCTTGATTATCTTCGCAAAAACGGAGTCTACGACAACACAAGAATTATCATTGTTGCCGACCATGGAAACACTTTAAAGCTTTCAAGATTTGACGGCTTTGAAAACCAAAAGGAAATGGCCCGTTATAATCCGTTACTGCTTGTAAAAGATTTTAATGCCAGCGGAGCAATAAAAACAGACAATTCTTTTATGACAAATGCCGACACACTGTTTCTTGCAAAAGAAGGCTTTCCTGTAGCAGATGTGAATCCCTTTACCAAAAAAACTTTTAGGCAGGAAAAAGAAAATGGTGTTCTTCTTTATCCGCTTTCTAACGGGGAACACCATGCAGACCATTTGCTAAAGAAGACACAGTTTACACTCGATAAGTCCCGCGGTTATCATGTTCAGGATGATATAACAAAACCTGAAAACTGGATTCCGCTTAGCGTATATGAAAACGAAAAAGAATAGGAGCAGATTGATATTATGTCAAAAAAAATAAGGATTCCGCTAAAAATTGTAGTTTTTACTATTATTTTCTACCTTTTATGCATTTGTATTTCCGCAATTTTTAGGGATGATTATGCATCATACGGACGCATTCTTATGCATGAACTGTATGAACAGGACAACATAGATATTATGTACTGCGGTGCAAGCCATGTTTCGCACGGAATTACGGCAAAGATTGCAGACAAAGAAAATGGAAAAAACAATTTTAGCTCAGGCACAGCAGCACAGACAATTAACGGAACCTATGCCATTTTACGGCAGGCTGTAAAACTCTATAAAATTGAGAAAGTTTTTCTGGAACTTGATTTTGCCGTGGCAACCCAACCGTCTGTAAAAAACAGAAAAGGCTTTAAGGCGGACTATCTTGTTTCAAGGTACATAAAAGATCCCGTTATTAGATTTGAATATCTTACTTCAATTTCAACACCCAAGTATTATATCAATCATTTCCTTCCAATCGGAAAAGATAAGTATATGACTCTGAATCCAAAAGATTTAGCATATCGTTTTAAGAGCATCGTTTCTGGAGATTATTTTAACTATGTCTACGAAGATGAGGATGCGGAATACGATGGAAAGGGATGTCTTTTGGATGTACGCCCAATAAAAAACGGAACATTTGAAAATGACAAGGATGAAGGCCCAATACGAGTCTGGGATGTAACAGATGACTGGAAAAATACCATAGACAAGATTATTGATTTGTGCAAAGAGCATAACATTGAATTGATTTTTTATTCCCAGCCGTGTACTGATTTCTACCTTCACGAAAAAGGAAATTATGATGAGTATTATCAGTTCTGCAAAGATTTTACATCATCCCGCGGATTTGATTATTACGACTTCAATTTGGCTAAGGAAAAGTATCAGCTTTTGGAAGATGAAGATTTCCACGATGACAACCACTTTTCAAAACAAGGTGTTTACAAGTGGACACAGATTTTCTGTGATTATTTTTTCACCCATAAAATTCCAAAGGACGACATGTTCCATTCTTCTTATGCAGAAAAAATTGCCCTACAAGAAGACAAAATCTACGGTCTCGTAATGAAGATGAGCGATGATAAAAAATCATTGGACATTACACCCATAAAGAACCATGTAGAAGATTCCCGCATTACATACGATGTCTTTGTAAAGGTGGATGGAAAAGAATCTCAGGTTTGTACAAAAACTCCAGACAAGCACATCGTTCTTCCATCAAAACAAACAGGGACAGTAAGAGTTGTTAGCTTTATTGACGGAGTTGAACAAACTAACTGCAAAACCCATTTTACGACATTCTAAAGGCAGGTATATTATGACACTTCTTTCAAATACATTCGCAATTTTCTTGCTTGCAACACTTGCAGTTTATTATCTTTGCCCCAAGCGCTTCCAGTGGATTTGCCTATTGGTTGCAAACACAGTCTTTTACTGTTATAGCGGAATTGCTAATATAATTTTTATTCTTACAAATTCTCTCATTACTTTTTTTGCGGCTAAACTTGTTTCGGACATGAACACAAGCCTAAAAGAAAAAAAGGCTGTTGTCTCAAAAGATGACTTCAAAGTGCTAAAAACAAAAAATCGCAATAAAAAACGGTTGGTCCTCTTGGGAATGCTTTTACTTAATGTAGGAGTTCTTTTCTATTTGAAATACTGGCGGGTGCTTATTGGTTCCAAAACACTTATTCTGCCACTTGGCATTTCTTATTATACTCTCCAGGCAATCAGCTATTTTATGGATGTGTACAATGGCAAAATTGACAAAGAAAGTAATTTTGCAAAGTTCTTCCTTTTCATTTCCTTCTTCCCCCAGTTGATCATGGGACCAATCAACCGTTATGGAAATCAGGGCGAACAACTAAAAA
>ODAI014591470.1_pt1 | contig 48222 bp, 37 predicted proteins | sample 1539321 | NCBI WGS metagenome assembly ODAI01 (sample SAMN02144231, study PRJEB22623) | gut metagenome | biome: sheep rumen | host: Ovis aries | place: New Zealand
CCATGCGATGAATTTTCCGCTCTGGTCCAGGTCCGGGCTCCCGAAAATGGCGTGATCGATATGGATGTTTTCCCGCTGGACCAGCTGTCCCACAAAGGTGCTGCCCAGGGAGGAGCCGATCGCGCCGTCGATCCCCCCGCCGTGGTTGTCCTTGATGTATTTTTCGATCTTCTCCGTGACCGTGATCATATCAGGGAAAATGGTATCGCTGCCGTCAAAACCGTCGTAGTTGACGCAGATCAGGTGATATTTCTCTCCCAGGCGTTCCAGCACAGTGCCGAAGTTCGTCTGATAGTCACAGGCCGTCCCCGGCAGCAGCATCAGGGTCTTTCCGGACAGGTTTCCCTTTTCGTCAAACTGCATTTATATTCTCTCCTTTCGTTGCTTCGTCCAGTTTGTAATCACTAACCAGCTTTTAATTATGTTCCCTTCGCGGAAGAAAATCAATAGATTTGGACAAAGATAGAGCCCGGAAATACACCATTTCCGGGCACCTCATCACCAACCTGTTACATATACGCTCTTCATGTCGCCTGTCCTGGTGCTGTAATCGCACGCGGACACAAGATCTTCGGTCTCGCTGTCATAGAATTCGACCGGCGTCATCCACAGTCCGGTTCCTTCCCACAGGTAGACCCATCCAGTTCTCTCATAGAATGCGCCTGCCTGAAGGCCTCCGAGCATGCTGTGGATCTCGTTGATCTGGTCTCTTGTCAGGAAATACTTGGAAGCTTCGATCTCCTCATCCTCGGGCTGGCGGATGTAGTGCTGCTCACCCGCTGCCGGCACATCCGTAAGATAGATCTCCACGCTCCCCGCTTCACCCGGGGCGACCTGGTACTTGTCATACATGACGTAGACCCTGCCGTCCTCGCGGATGCTGTAATGGTACTGGTGCCAGTCGGGATCCGCGTCAAATGCAGCCCTGTCGGCCGGCAGTAAAATGTCGTTCGTCTGCCTGCACTCCTGAAGCCGGTTCCAGATCATGTCCGGAAGACTCTCCTCCGGTACATTCAGCACCTGGGCCAGGGACGCCTGTGCGCCGGTCCCGAGGTCAAACGTGTATCCGCAGTATCCGTAGTACTCCTGTTTGTCGCCTCCGCCCCTGTAATGGACAAGGTTCACACTCAGGAGCCGGTCATCCATGTACAGATCTCTTAACCGCACATAGCTCGAGCCGGTGTCGCCGGCCGGCATATTCTCCGGCAGGGAGAAAAAATGATCCCGGTGCGCTGCAATCGCGGCATTGATCTGGGCCGCGCTGCCAAGCTTCTCATCGAGAAGGATCATATCATAATAATATTTCGCATCGGAAACCGACGCCTGCTGCCCCGCGGCCTCAGACCGGTCATCCCGCACGACGGCCAGAAGCGCCCTGGCCTTGCTGTCTCCCTCGACGTCTGTCACAACCTGTGTACCGTCAGCCGCAAAGACCGGAAGAACTGTCCCGCCCGCTGCGAGTGTCGACGTCAGCAGCAATATCAGCAGTCTTTTCTTTAACATATTCATTATATAAATAATATCCCGTTCATCCGTAATTACCGCAGATTCTCACCTGCAGTATTACAATAATACTACATCTTTGTTACAAATGAAACAGTAAAGCTGTAAAAATTTATTGTTTGACTTTTCCGTATGCCGGTGCTATTCTTCCATTCGCGCGGCACGCGGCGAGTGTTAAACCTTCCCACTCGTCAGGAACCCTGCAGCACCTCTTCCGGGTCTTTGCGGGTTTCGGAAAAAAACTAAAGGAGACTTTTTATAATGCAGAAAAACAACACACTCTACATCGCCAGGGCAGCTCTCATCGCTGCCATCTATGTTGTCCTGACAGGACTTGCGGCAGGATTTGATCTTGCGAACGGGGCCATCCAGGTCCGCTTCTCCGAGGCGCTTACCGTTCTTCCCTTCTTCACCCCGGCAGCTGTCCCCGGCCTTGCCATCGGATGCCTTCTTTCAAATATCCTCTTTTCCGGTAATATTTTCGATATTATCTTCGGAACTCTGGCAACACTGATCGGCGCAGTCGGATCGCGCATGCTCCGCAGGAACCGCTATCTTTGCAGCATACCCCCGATTATCGCGAATGCGCTGATTATCCCGCCGGTGCTGACCTTTGCCTACGGCATACCGGGAGGCATTCCTTTCCAGATGCTGACCGTCGGAATCGGCGAGGTGATCTGCTGCCTGATCTTCGGACAGATCCTGATCAGCATACTGCTCCCGTTCAGGAACCGCCTGTTCGAGGATGACTGATCCTTTGGGATAACCGGATTATACAGATACAGAATCTTAATCACTGCCCCTTCCCGTGACGCAGCCGCGCTGTCACAGGAGGGGGCAGTTTTTTATGCCGGAAGACAGATTATTCCGTTTCCGCGCGGACTTCATCTCGCCGCGCCGGGCACAGACGATGTATAATTAGGGAAAACAATTTTCTCAGCGGAGGAAGACAGAATGATTGAGCAAAACAGAATTCCGCGTGTAAGTCTTCAGAGCGGCGAAAAGGTTCCTGCAATCGGTCTTGGAACCTTCGGCTCGGACAAGTACGGGGAAAAAGAGGTTTCTGAAGCAGTTTACGGCGCAGTCCGCTGCGGATACAGGCTGATCGACTGCGCGGCAGTCTATGAAAATGAGGCGTCCATCGGCGCCGTGCTGGGGCGTCTGTTTAAAGAAAAGACGGTCCGCAGGGAAGACCTTTTTATAACAACAAAGGTCTGGAACGACCGGCACCGCGAGGTTGAAAAATCTCTCCGGCAGAGTCTTTCCGATCTGCAGATCACTTATGCGGATCTTTTCTTCGTGCACTGGCCCTTCCCGAATTATCATGCGCCGGGATGCGACGGCGATTCTCGCTCCGCGGATTCAAAGCCATTTTCCGTGGATGAGTTTATGGATACCTGGAGACAGTGTGAGAGGATGGTCGATCTGGGACTTGCCCGCTATATCGGAATGAGCAACATGACCATCCCGAAGCTGGAAGCGGTGCTGCCGCTGTGCCGGATCATGCCGGCAGCCCTGGAAATGGAGCTGCACCCGTCCTTCCAGCAAAAGGAGCTGTACGATTATGCCATATCCCGCGGCATCCGGCCGGTCGGCTTCTGCCCGATGGGCTCGCCTTCCCGTCCGGAGCGCGATAAGACCGCAGACGATGTGGCGGATATGGAGCTGCCGTCAATTGCCGCCGCCGCAAAAGCACACGGCGTCCATCCGGCTCTCATCTGCCTGAAGTGGGCCGTGCAGCGGGGCCAGATTCCGATCCCGTTTTCCGTAAAGCCCTCTCAATACGAGTCGAACCTGCGGGCCGTCACGGAGGATCCGCTGACAGAAGAAGAGATGGCCGCGATTGCTGCGGATGACAGGAACTGCCGCCTGATCAAGGGGCAAGTCTTTCTCTGGCCCGGCGCATCCGACTGGCATGCCCTGTGGGACGAGGACGGCACCATTTCTAAATAGTACTGCTTTACTGCAGATCGATGATTTTTTCACCGCCGTTTAGGTCAATCCGGACGGCGGTTTCATTTACAAGGAAGGTCCTGCTGTAGGGCCCTGCGGACGAAACCCGCATTCTCGTGACACGTCCGTCCTTCCAGTCAAAGCTGAGTGTGGCATTTCCCTTAAGGCAGACGCCGCAAAGACTCCCTTCCTTCCAGTCCGGGGGGCAGGCGGGCAGAAGAATCACCTGATCCTGCTCTTCCTGGACCAGCATCAGCGTGATGGCCGTGCCGGCGCCGAAATTGCCGTCAATCTGGAAAACAACGCCGCCGTCCCTTGGATGTGTATCCATAAGGTTGGGCGCCGTCGACTCGCGGAGCAGCTTGTAGAGCATGTCCTCCGAAAGCTTTGCTTCTCCCAGCTTTGCATACAGGCCGATCAGCCAGGCGCAGCTCCAGCCGGTATGCCCTCCGCCGAAGGAGAGTCTCCTTTCGATGGTCGAGAGCGCGGCCTTCGCCAGCTCGGGCGTTCCCCTCTTTGATATTTCCCTGCCGGGGAAAAGGCCGTAGAGCTGGGAAATATGACGGTGGCCGGGCTCTGCCTCCTCATAATCGCGCTCCCATTCCATGATCTGTCCGAAGCGCCCGACCTTCAGCGGCGGCAGGAGCTCCAGGATCCGGCGCGCCTTCCCGATAACCTCCGGGTCGCCCCTGTTAAGGAGCCCTGCCGCAGCAAGATAGTCCTCGAGGAACTCTTTCAGGATCGTCACATCCATCGTCGAATTTGAGCAGACCCTGCCCTGCGTCCCGTCCTCCATGATATATGTATTCTCCGGGGATACGGAGGGACAGATCCGCGCCGCGCCGTCCTCAGTCGATACATAATCCGTATAGAAGAGCGCGTGCTGCTCCAGGACATCAAACATGCCGTCAAGCCATCCGGCATCCTGAGTATATTCATAGTGCTGCCAGACATGTGTGCACAGCCACGCCCCGGCCATGACCCACCAGGTCGCCGGGATCCACAGATCCTGCGGCGCCGTATCCGCCCAGAGATCTGTATTGTGGTGGACCACTGCTCCGCGGCAGCCGTACATTTCCCGTGCGGTTTTCCGGCCGCTGACCGTGATCATCTCAAGAAGCGTAAAGAGCGGAAGATGGCAGTCCGAAAGCCCCAGCATCTCCGCCGGCCAGTAATTCATCTGCGTATTGATGTTGATCGTATATTTGGAGTCCCAGGGCGGCAGGAAAGCGTTGTTCCATATGCCCTGGAGGTTTGCGGGAAGGCCGCCCTTCCTGCTCGAGGAAATCAGCAGATACCTGGCATAGTTCCAATAGAGCTCTATAAGACCGAGGTCCCTGCCTCCTTTCCGGACGGCTTCCAGTCGCTCATCGGTCGGAATGTCTGCAAAACGGTCGTCTGCGAGCTTCAAGGCACACTTTCCGTACAGCGCCCGGTAATCTGTGATATGACGGTTCCTGAGCTCCTCATAGGTATAAGACTGCGCCGCATCAAGCTGCCGGCACAGGTCCTGTTCCAGCAAAAGTGCTTCCCGCCGGACCGCCTCCGGATCCTGATGCGCCGGCATGACCTCGCAGGCGGGCTTTTGAAGAAGGTCTTTCTGCACGAAGCGGAAGGTCGTCCCGCCGGCGACGTAAAGGACTGCCTCGTCAGCATCTTCAACTACCAGGTTTTCGCCTGCCACCCGGACGCGGGCCCTTTCCCCGGACGCGGCCGCGCGCAGCGCCAGGCCAAAGCTGACTCCGTCCGGGCCGCTCCTGCCGTGCAGAAGGATGGTATCGTCGGAGATCTTTTTTACGCCGGTATAAAAGCGCTCTCTCGTAAGCAGCGCGTCAAGGGAGAGCGCGCCCTGCCCCTTCCCGCCTGCCTTAAAATGCATCACAATGCAGTCGTCCGGCGCGGAGGCAAAATATTCCCGCTCGCAGTGTACGCCGCCCGCAGTAAAGGAGGTCCTTACCAGCGCGCTGTCCGGAAGAAGTTCTCTTCGGTAGTCCTCACAGGTCACTTCGTCCCCGACTTGAAGCTGCACGGTCAGGTCTCCGAGAGGCTGGTAAGGCCGCATGCTCTGCGGAATACCTGCCATGTGGTAGCGCATGAGCCGCTCCGCCTCCCGGATGCTGCCTTCAAGGATCAGTTTGCGAACCTTCGGAAGGATTTTCAGAGAATCCGGATTGACGCGGTCCATCGGCCCGCCGTACCACAGACTCTCTTCATTCAGCTGGAGCCGCTCTTCAAACGGATCCCCGTAGGCCACTGCTCCCAGCCGCCCGTTCCCGAACGGGAGCGTCTGTGTGAAAACTCTGCGCCCCGCGGGCTTATCAAACCAGATCGTCTGTGTGCTCATACTGTAACCTCACTGCTTCGTATAAGGGCGTCCCTGACAGGGCGCCCGGCTGCTTTAAATACCAAGATATCTCTCGCAGACATCCTCCAGCGCGTCTGCCGCCGCCCACAGGTTGTAGCTGAACCAGGAGCTGTAGGGCTTTCCGTCGCTGAAGCGCTCGATGGTCAGGCCGTCGCTCGGGCACCAGCGCTCCGAGAGGACGCCGTAGGCGCCGTACCCGGTCTTCTCCGGATACAGCTCCAGTGTCTGCATGATCCAGGCAATGCCGTCCAGCGCCCGGGAGGTGTAATACTCATCCCCCGATGCTTTCCCCAGATACAGCAGGTCGCCGTTGACGATGCTGCCCATGGGATGGATATGCGGGTTGGAAACACTGGTTACAGATCCTCCGCAGGAGTTCCACCCGCTGCAGTCCGCTTTAATGGGAACAAACATCGGCCTTGCGCGGTAACCGTAGCGCCACAGGAATTCGTAATCCGCCCCGTCCTTCAGAAAGTCCAGGTACAGGTCTTCCTTCGTTGTCTCGTGGAGGATCCTGCAGACCCTGATGAAGGCAAGGTTTCCTTCCTCATCGACGGATTTCCAGGTGTCCATCGGCGTCCCGCTGCAGCAAAGATCCTCTACAAAGGAGTGATAATAGCGCACTGCGCGGTCCGCGGCCGCGAGGTATTTCTGTTCCCCTGTCAGCTCATAGGCATAGGCGGCAGCGGCGGCAAACCAGCAGCCGGCAAATCCCTCCCAGTCCAGCACTTCTTTTCTGTTCACAGCATAAGTATAACCGAAAGCGCCGTCTTCGCGCTGGAGTTCTATGACCGTATCCATGACCTTCAGCGCTGTCGCAAGCCATTTCTCCGGATACGGTTTTCCGGCGCCGCGCAGATAGTGAATGCTCTTGAAAATATAGTGGAGCGCGCTTCCGTTGGTGTAGGCGCAGTGGCAGTCCTTCACAAGGCCGAACCCTGTCCACCAGCCATTGACACGGCTCCCGTCCAGCTCGCTCATAAGATCAAGATACATTCCGGACGGCTCATTGTAGCAGGAGGTAATCCTGTCGTTCATCTCCTCCCCCGACATGGCTTTTGACAGAAGGTCATCCGCCCGGCTTCCCAGTACGTCGCGGACAAGGATCAGAGGATAGGAGAGCACGCCTCCGCCGGTCCAGCCGATCTCCATGACATTGCGCCAAGGTTTCATGACCGTATCGCCCGGAGGGCAGCATTTGACGTTGGTATATTCCCCGTCCTTCGCGTTCCAGTTGATTTCCACAAATGATTTCAGGAGGCCTTCGGCAGCTTCTTTAAAGGTTTTCCCGTATACGGCCCTCTCATGGCGAAGGCCGTACTCCGCGCGGATGATTTGATGCAGGCCTGTCCTTTTGCTGCAGGCAAGGCAGTATATTTTTCCCGACACCCCGGCAGCCTTTGCTCTTTCAAAGGTCGACGGGGCGGGCATCCGCTTCAGCTCCATAGTGCACGGGTCATTTGTGTAGCCGAGCGAGACGCCGAAGGTATCCGGAAGGCCGGCAAAAAGTCCGTTGTGAATATATCCCCCTTCCGCATCGGAATAGGGCTCCACGGAAACCGCAGCGGCAAAGCCGTCCGAAAGAATCGCGGAAAGCGGCATGGCCGCACGGTCCGCGCGAAACTCCCAGAACGGGGAGCAGTAGGAAACCTCCGGATGGAGCCTGGTCAGAAGCGGCATCTCTCCGGGCGTAACCTCTGCGGCATTGTTATCGCCGAAAATATTGCAGGGAATGACATGAAACGCTTCTGAACCTTCCGCGCGCTCTTCAGGGGAAAACATAAGGCGCACCGCGGAGGGAAAATCCGCGTCCAGTACAAGCCGGTAGCCGGTGACCCCCTCCTTTTCGGGGGTAAGCATAAGACGGCAGCGGATCCCGTCATCTATGTATTCCAGGTCCCGGGAGTCCTTTTTTTCCGCCTCCTGCGGCTCCGGGAACGGGATCCATACATTCTCCCTGTTATAACAGACTGACAGTTTAAACTGCTTTACGCCCACGGAAATAACCATATCGTCCTCCTGTCGTGGTAAAATATTTCTGCTGCAAAAATTAATATGCCTGCCGGACATTGCCGGAGAAAACCAATATGTCAGACTACTATAAAATTATAATTGCCGATGACGAGCCCAGAATCAGGGAAGGCCTGATCAACCTGTTTCCGTGGTCATCCCTCGGTTTTGAAATCGCGGCCGATTTTTCCAACGGCCAGGAAGTCCTGAATTATCTTAAGGATCACGACGACGTGGATGTGATCCTTACAGACATCCAGATGCCAGTGATGGACGGGATCGGCCTGAGCGCGCGTCTTATGGAGCATCACACGAAGGTAATCTGCTTCAGCAGCTTCCAGAATTTTGACTACGCGCAGTCCGCGATCCGCAATCATGTATATGATTATCTGATAAAGCCCATCAAATACGAAGACCTCGTCTCCTGCTTTGAGCGGCTGAAAAAGGATCTCGACGCAGAGCGCGGCAATTCCGGCGCACCTTCGCTGTCTTCCGTATCGGCGCCGGACAGTGTCATTCCCGCTGTCGTCTCCTATATTGAATCAAACTATCAGGACTGTACGCTGGAGGAAGCTGCCAGTATGGTTTTCCTGACGCCCTCTTATCTGTCCTCTTTGTTCCACAAAAAGCAGGGAATAACCTTCAGCGACTATCTGCAGCAGGTGCGCATGGCCAGGGCCTGCGAGCTGCTGCGCGATCCCGAAATCCGGCAGTACCAGATCGCGGCGCTGGTGGGCTATGACAACCCCAAAAACTTCACCCGCGCCTTTAAAGCCTATTACCAGATGACGCCGCAGGCCTACCGTCAGCAGATGACAGGCGGCAAAGAAAGCGAGAAATAAAAGGTCATGCTCCACACATACTTCCTCAAGCGTCTGCGCCAGTATACGCTGCTGCTGATGACTCCGATCCTGATCCTGCTGGCCGGCATCCTGATTCTCTACCCCTCGTCCGTTATCCGGTCCATCCGGCAGGAATCCGCGGATTCCATGATCCGGATCGAAGAGAGTGTCGATACAATAATCTCGGATACGGTCTACCAGCATGACCTGATGACCAATAATCCGCAGCTTGCCCTTTCTCTTCGAAAGCTCCTTGGAACCGAGGAAACAGACTACAATTACTATGTCCTGACCAACAGTATTACAGGACTGATCCGGAGCGTTACAAACGCCCATCCCTACATCATGAGCACCTACCTGCAGCTGGACGGGTACGGGCGCTTTTTCAGCTCCCGCGACGGTGTCAGCAATATTGAAACCTACTATGACCGCTCCTGGCTCGATGACGCAAAAGAATCCGATCTGGAGAAACTGATCGGAAGAAGGCGCATGATCGCGGAATACTCTTATGCAAGCCCGGTGGAAGTTCTCTCCATCTATCAGAGAATGACGACCCTGAAGGGCACCATTGTAGTCAATCTGTACTATAAAAACTTTCTCGACAAGCTCAGCGCCCTGCGGACGCAGGATGAGGAGGAGTTTTTTGTCTTTGACACAAGAGGGGAACTTTTGATTGCCACGCCGGAAGAGCCCGGCCGGAGCTGCGAAAATCCCCGGTTCCTTGAAGAATTGTCAGGAGCGGTCACCGGAAACGCCGGGCCTCTTTCTGCCTCTTTCCTTAAGCTGGACGGCAAATATTACTGGGTCAGTTCACTTCCCGATAAGACATCCGACTTTATTTATGCCTCCGTCCTGCCCGGCTCCCTGCTGCTGCAGGAAATGCGGTCGACCCTTCTTGTTTTCGCGCTGCTGACTCTCCTTTCCTTCGCGGTCGTCTATACTATCGCCCGTAAGGTAACAAAAGATTCCTTCGACCACATCGAGCAGGTTATTTCCCTTTTCTCCGACGCGGAAAAAGGAATCTACCCGAAGGATGAACCGAGACAGGCCTCCGACGAATATGATCTTATCCTGATGAATGTAATCCGCATGTTCCTCCGGACCAGCTTCCTTGACCAGCAGCTTGAACTCCATAAATACCAGCAGGAGGCGGCGGAGCTCCAAGCGCTTCAGCTGCAGATCAGTCCGCATTTTACCTCCAACACACTGCAGACCCTGGATTTCGAGGTGCGGCGCCAGCTTGGGAAGCCGACCATCATCAACCGGATCATCAAGGATCTGTCCGATATTCTCCGCTATTCACTCGGCTCACCGAGAGAGATGGTTATGCTGGAGGATGAAATCAATACACTGAAGAAATACATCGAGATTCAGAAGGTGCGCTTCGGTGACAGGATAACCTTTTATCTCGAGATCGACGACGATGTCCTTTCGACGCCGGTCCCGAGACTGATCCTGCAGCCGCTGATTGAAAACAGTATCGCACACGGTGTCTCACAGATGCAGGCCGGAGGTTTTATTAAAATCAGAGTGTTCAGGCGGGGAGATGTCCTGCGGTTTTCGGTTACCGACAACGGCGTCGGCATTGAACCGGAAAAGCTCCGGGAACTGAAGGAGAATCTGTCAGCCCCGTCCGGCAGGCATGTCGGCCTTGCCAATGTCAACCGCAGACTGGTCCTGACCTACGGCGATTCCGCAGCGCTGAAAATCATGAGCAAGCAGGGCTGGGGCTGCGCCATTGTGTTCCGGATTCCCGCCGGCAGCAGGTGATCCCGGTCAGGGCCGTCTGTTTACCTGTTATTCTTACCCCTTGATTCCCGAGGTTGCGATGCCCTCGACAAAGTACTTCTGCGCCGAGAAGAACAGGATGATCAGCGGAAGGTTGGCAAGAAATGCCATCGCCATGACCTTGTTCCACTGGACAACCGACTCCGCGTCAATGGAGAGCTTGAGCGCGAGAGAGATGGTATACTTCGTCGCGGAGTTGATATAAAGCAGCGGGTTCAGATAATCATTGTAGGTCCAGATAAACTGGAACAGGCCCGCGGAAAACAGAGCCGGCTTCATCAGGGGGAGCAGGATCTGTGTGAAAACGCGGAAGGTGCCGCACCCGTCCATATACGCCGATTCATCGAGTTCCTTCGGAAGTCCGCGCATGAACTGCACCAGCATGAAAATAAAGAACGGATAGGTTGCGAGCAGCGCCGGTGCGTAGAAGGGCATATAGGTATTGATCCAGCCGAACTTGTTGAACAGCGAGTAGCGCGGAATCATAATGACTGCATTCGGCAGCATCAGAGTCGAAATCAGGATCATAAACAGGATTTTCTTGCCCGGGAAGCGGAATCTCGCAAAACCGTAGGCGACCAGCGCGCAGGTCATGACCGTAAGGAGCGTGACCGGCACGACAATCCTGAAGGTGTTCAGGAAATAGGTCAGGTAGCTGATGCCGCCGGTTCCCTTCCAGCCGCTGATATAGCCGCTTATGTCAAAGGTCTGCGGAAGGAGCCGCACAGAGCCGAAAATCTCCTCGTTTTTCTTAAAGGTCGCAAAGAACATCCAGACGATCGGATAGAGCATAATCAGTCCGTACACTGTTATCAGGACATTGATGACGGACCTTGAAATGCGGACTCTTCTTTTTTTACTCTCACTCATTTTTTATACCTCGCTGAGGCAAAATCCGCGAATGCGGTTTTGCCGAATGCGGCGCCCGGTGCGTCAGCACCGATGGCGCTGTTTGAAAGGGCTGCATCGGCAGGACTTTCAAACTTCCCTCCTTCGAATCAGAACTCACCCGCATCCGAGTAGTACACTACGCCGGAGGAAAAGCGGAACAGCAGCAGAGTTACGACCATGATGGCGCCGAAGATAATCCAGGAAATCGCGCTCGCATAGCCCATCTTATAGTAGGAAAATGCCTCCTGATAGAGCTTCATGCCCAGCAGATAAGTGGACTTGAGCGGGCCGCCCTTTGTGATGACGAAGGCATTGGTGAAGGCCTGCAGGGCATTGATTGTCTGCATGATCACGTTGAAGAAGATGATCGGGGAAATCTGGGGGAGCGTTACATGGACGAACTTTGCGACTGCTCCGGCGCCGTCCAGCTCCGCAGCCTCATAGAGATCCTGGGGAACGTTTTTGAGTGCGGCAAGGAGCATGACCATGGAGGAGCCGAACTGCCATATCTCCAGCATGCAGATGGTCGGCAGGGCGGTCTTGGTGTTGCCCAGCCACTGGACATGCGGAAGCCCGAAAGCAGAAAGCAGGGCATTGATAATGCCGTCATCCATGAACATCAGGCGCCAGAGGATACAGATCGCGACACTCCCGCCGAACAGAGAGGGAATGTAATAGATCGTGCGGAGCGTATTGATGCCCTTCATGTTCCGGTTCATAAGCAGCGCTATGATCAGAGCCATGATGATCTTGCCCGGGACCGTATACAGTGTATAAATCCATGTGACTGTAAAGGAATTCCAGAATTCGCGGTCATTGGTAAGGAGTGTTACATAGTTCTGTATGCCGACCCATTTCGGGGATGCCATGATGCTGTAGTTTGTCAGTGAATAATAAAAGGACTGAATGAACGGATACAGCTGCAGGATTGTGAATCCGAGCAGCCAGGGAAGAATATAGAGATAGCCCTGATATTCCCTTTTCCGGATAGATTTGCTTTTCGCGCTTGCCATAGCCTGTCTCACTTTCTCAACTTCTAATAAAAAGGGGCTCTCATGCGAGAGCCCCGACAGTTGTCATTCTGATCCGATCAGCGCTTGGTGCTCAGATAGTTCTCGAACAGCGTGATTGCATCATCTGCTGCCTCTTCCGGCGTTGCCTGGCCATAAGCGACCTGCATCAGCATGTCTTTCATGATAGCCATAGGCTCTTCCTCAGTGGACAGACCCATTTCATATGTGCCGCCATACTGCTGGCAGATATCAACGGTTTCCTTGGAGATGCCTTCAAGAAGTCCCTGCTCTGCGCATACACTCTGGCCGACAGAGGTCGGAGGTACGGAACGGACTGTTCCGAGGATGGCAGCTGCTTCTTCACTGTTGTAGAAGTAGTCGAGGAACATGACCGCTTCCTTAACGTGGGCGGAGTTCTTGCTTACAACCATGTACTGAGGGCAGTTGCAGTAGAAGCCGTCGTCCTTTGCGCCTTCCATGACGGGCAGATATGCAGCCTTGAAGTTTCCTTCCGGAACAGCCGCAACTGCCGGCTCTGCAGTCGATGTATAGCAGAACATTCCTGCATAATCACCGCTGATCCACTTGGGATCTGTCTGAAGGTTCTCGCTGTAAGGCTCTGTGGAAGCTGCAGGCGGAACAACATTGTTGTCATAGAGTGCCTTTACATATTCCAGAGTCTGAACCAGCTCGTCTCTTGTAAAGCCCAGCTCAACCGTATCGTCAATAAAGAAGGTATTGCCGGTCAGCTGAAGAAGATAAGGACGAAGCACTGCTGTTGTCAGCATCGTCGAATCGATGGAAAGGAGATACTTGGACTCATCTGCTTCATGGAGCTGTTTTCCGAGTGTGATGAGATCATCCCAGCTGATGCGCTGTGTCAGGTCAAGTCCTGCTGCATCCGTGATGTTGGCGTCATAGATCAGGGCTGTTCCTGCAAGTCCGGTGGGCAGGCCGTACTGATGGCCGTCGAAATTGCCGTTGGTCTCAAGGAAGGACTTCTCAAAGGTGCTCAGGTCGATGAGATCCGCATAGTCGTTGAAATCAACAAAGTAATCTGCGCCGGAAGCGACATAGCCGGGCATCCAGCCTACGCCCATCTGAATGATATCTGCCGCGGTTCCGGAAGAAAGCTGAGCTGTCAGCTTCTCCTGATAGCCGTCGCTGGAGCCGTACTCGGGCTCGATTGTGATGTTCGGATGAAGCTCATGGAACTTGTTGATGACTTCGATGGTTGCCTCAGCTCTTGCATCACCGCCCCACCACATAAAGCGGAGTGTTACGGGCTCTTCGGAAGAAGCCTCTGCGGGAGCAGCTTCCTCTGCAGGAGCAGCTTCTGCCGGTGCCGCTGCCTCAGCGGGAGCAGCTTCTGCAGGTGCAGCTGCCGGAGCGGCTGCCGGTGCCGCACAGGCTGCAAGCGCTGCCGCTGCCATGGAAACAGCTATCATTGTAGATACGATACGCTTTTTCATTTAGTTCATTCCTCCTTATCCAAATATGGAGTTATTCGGTTATTTATTACATTTTCAAGTTTAACCGCAGGAGAAAAGTAACGGAACCTCACAGGTTTCGCATAAAAGTGTCAGAATTTTGGTATTTTAAGAAATGAGTATCTCTTTTTTGGATAATCGCAAATATTGATACCTTTTCAGGATGTGCATGCATAAATGGGCCGGCAGATGCGGGCGCAGCCCAAATGGATGCGGACAAATACAGAGCATGCGGACACGGGCCCGGCAGATGCGGGCACCTACTCCGGCAGGTTCCCTCTGCGGATATTGTCCTGAATGATTTCATCCGTAACGGCGAACAGCTTCTCGGATCCGAGCCTTGTTTTCGTCTGCCGCCCGTATACCGTCTTCGCGGTGACCCCGTGCTCCTTCCAGTCCCCGCCGTCATTGCTGTTATTCAGGATCAGCGGCTGAAGATTATCCATAGCGTGGGCGAACCTTGCCTCCGGCGTCGCATTATCCTCAAATTCATCAAAGACAGCGATCAGCTCCGCCTTCTGGTCGTCCGGAAGAAGAGAATAGATCCGCTCCTTTGCGGCGTCCTCCCTCGCCTTCTGCGTCTTTTGCCCTTCTGCATCATAGGCATAGGTATCCCCGGCGTCGATCTCCACGATGTCGTGGATCAGACACATCAGCATCACCCTGCCGATATCCACCTCTTCATTCGCATATTCCCTGAGAAGATATGCCATAATCGCCATATGCCAGGCATGCTCGGCATCATTCTCATTCCGCCCGTGCCCGGACAGATGCGTCTGCCGGAAGATATTCTTTTCTTTGTCGATTTCCAGAGAAAACGCCAGCTGCTTCTTTAAACGTTCGTCCATGGTTTCCGTCAATTTCCTTTCAGTTGGTTACATTTGCCGTTTTCGGCATTTCTCTCCTACTTTTTCTGAACTCGCTCCTTCAATGGCAGGCCTTTTCTGCCTCACCGATGGGTACATTTGCGGTTTTCGCCTTTTCTCTCCTACTTTTTCTGCATTCATTCCCTTGGAGGCAGGCTTTTCCTGACTCAGCAGATGGTTACATTTGCAGTTTTCGACATTTCTCTCCTACTTTTTCTGAGCTCGCTCCTTCGATGGCAGGCCTTTTCTTCCTCAGCGATTGGTTACATTTGCCGTTTTCGGCATTTCTCTCCTACTTTTCTGCTCTCGCTCCTTTGGAAGAGTGCACCCCTCTGTCTCGGCAGTTGGTTACATTTGCCGATTTCGGTATTTCTCTCCTACTTTTCTGCGCTCACCCTTTCGGAAGAATGCTCCCTCCGTCTCCGCAGATGGTTACTCAGGAAGAAAAAACTGCTGCATCATGAACAATTCAGCCGTCGGCGGCATCTGAAGTCCCCTCCCCGGGGAACACGCCTGCCTCCCAGAGTTCCTTATATTCCGCCTCCCGTTCAGGGTAGGCCTTCACTCCCGCACCGTCGCTTGTAATCAGGATCGTGCCGCTCAAGTCGGTCCGGAAAAGGGTCGTATCCAGGTCCTCCAGCATGCCGAGGAGCCTGCCGTGGGGATGTCCGTGCTCGTTATCCTTTCCGCAGGAGATCACGGTAAACGCCGGCGATGCGCTCTCAAGAAAGGCAAAGCTTCCGGCGTCGTTGCTGCCATGGTGCGCGGCCTTCAGGACGTCGCAGTCGCAGGTAAGCGCAGTTTCTCCCGCGCCCGGACTGCCGCTGCCCGTCATTTCTGCATTCTTCTCTCTAAGGACAATGGATTCCAGCTCGTCATATTCCGCATCGCCTGTAAACAAGAACGACGTATCGCCGAAGGTCACCTTCAGCACAATAGAAATATTATTGATGTTCTCGGGAAGAGGATCCGAAGATACCGGTCCCAGCACAGTGATATCTGCATATGAAGGCGCTCCTGCCTCCCCGGTTTCTGGGCCCCCAGTTCCCGAGTCCCCGGTTTCAGATCCCCCCGTTCCTTTCGTCCCCAGGACAAACCGGTCCCCCGCCGAAACCTTTACAAGCTTATCCCTGCCTGCTGCCGCACTCATCATACGGAAGGAGTAGGCATCACTTTCCAGGACCGGAGTCAGAATCCGGTGTGCGGGATACGAGCGCAGAACCTCCGGAATTCCGCCGATGTGATCCTCATGCGGGTGCGTCGCAACGACATAATCCAGCGACGAAGCACCGCGGCTTTTCAAAAGCTCCTGTACCGCGTGCGCACTGTCTGCGGTCCCCGCGTCAATCAGCATGAAGTGTCCGCCGCACTCAACAAGCGCGGCATCTCCCTCGCCGACATCGATAAACCACACTTTCAAAAGGCCGTCCGCGGCCCCTGTATGCTCCGTCTGCTGCGAAAGAATGCCGCCTTGCTGCCCGTAAAATACTCCGTCCGGCGCCTGCTCTCTTTTTATGATAAATACAGCCGCAATGGCGAGAAGGCACAGGAAAACCACCCCGGCAATCCTGCGCAGCATCCTTCTTCTGCGCCACCCGGAGCTTTTCTTTCGTCTGTAGTTTTTTTTGCTGCGGTTATTGCTGCTCATTTTTTGTTTACAGGAACAAATCTTCCAAAGTGATTACATTATTGAAAACACTGCTGTATTCATTGTGTTTTAAGCCATATGTTGTAATCAGCGTACTCTGAACAGAAATCTTAGGGGAAACTATCTCCCTGATCCGTTCAGGCCTTCCCAGCAGCACCCTGTAATATCTTCTGTCTATAGTAAAATCTTCGCTTGTGAATTTGATCTCGCACATATTTATAACATTATCACTGCGCTCAATCAGCAAATCGATTTGTACGCCTTCCCTGTCATCATCCTTTTTCGACCAGGCAGAACAGGTTGTGATAACACCTGATATTCCAAGTGCACGTTTAATCTGCTCCACATGATTAAAGCAAACATGTTCAAAAGCATATCCGCGCCAGGTCACAATTGGCTGTGAAGCTACATTCTGCTGCCAGAATTTCTCGTTTGTTTTCACCTGGTTTTTTACGAAATGCAAATAAAACAGGCAGAATGGATCGATCAGTTTGTAATGCTCTTCGCGCCTGCTGAACCCAAAAGGAGAATACTTGACAATAAAATCACCGGCCTGTAATGCATTTAGATTTTTTGACAGTGTTCCTCCGTCTTTTATTCCAAGTCTGTCCGCGATTTCTCTTCTCGTAAAGCCCGCATTCCTTGTATACAGCAGCTGCACTATGGTCTTGATTGCCTCCGGATTTGTAAAAACTGATTCGAAAAGCCTGTCATATTCATTTTTCAATACAGAATTCCGGGCAAAGAAGAGTCTGTCAACATTTTGGGCAAGACTCATTTCTTTGTTTATGTAGCCGAGATAATATGGGATTCCACCGAATATCATATAGCTCTGTGTAATATCATATCGGGAGAACTTTACTTCCCTGCTGTGATAGAATTCTTCACATTCACGCAAAGTAAATGGAGATAACTTTATCTCATAGGTTACTCTTCCATAAAGTCCTCCATGATTATTAATCAGCTTATCCAGCACCCAGGAATTTGCGCTTCCGCATACGATAACCATGAGATTTTTACGATGACAGCCCCATGTATTCCAAAACCCCTCAAACGCCCTTAAAAAACCGGATCGCGGACTGTCCATCCATGGCAGTTCATCGAGAAACACCAACTGTCTGGATCCGTTATCAATCCTCTGCAGATATTTTTCTAACAGTAAAAAAGCATCCAGCCAGTTTCCCGGTTTTTCGCATGATTCCATGCCCTGTAGAATCAGGGAGTTATAAAAGTGATTCAGCTGTGCTTTCAGAAGGCCTTTTGCATCCTCATCCGCAGGTGAAAGGCCGGCATGCCTGAACGAAATATGCCCTGCAAAAGTCTCATCCACAAGATAGGTTTTACCAACGCGGCGGCGTCCATAAATGGCAACCAGTTCTGCACGTCCACTGTTAAATAACCTGATTAATTCTTTCACTTCACTATTTCTTCCAATCATATAGCTCCCTCTTTATTCAGCGGCGAACCCAACAATTTGCATATTCACCGCTGATTTAATTCATGTTCATATGATATGGCCTGTTTAATCAGCGGTCAACCGCTTATTTTTATCCTTCACCGCTGATTAAATGATTATAGCCGGAACTCGTGTCAAAAACACCTTCGGCGTTCCTGCTGTGCCGTATAGACTGGGAACCCCCGACTGTGCTGGATACCCCTTCTGTTCACCAAGCGTGGTTTTCACGTATAATAGTGCACGGGTAAAAGAAAAAAGTAAGTGAATGATATGCGCAAAGGAGTCTTCCATGAGTATTGTCGTAATCGGGCTGTGTATGGTTGATATCAAGGGGTATCCGCTGACCCTGTACATACCTGCGGGGCGCAACGCCGGCAGGGTCAGCCAGGTGCACGGCGGCGTCGGCCGCAACATCGCGGAGGATATCGCCAATCTGGAGCTGCGCCCGGTGTTCGTGAGCGTTGTCGATGAAGGCGGACTCAGTATGGAAGTCCTGGATAAACTGAAACGCCACAAGGTCAACACGAACTACATCCGGAAAGCACCGGACGGCTTGGGGACATGGCTTGCCGTATTTGATCACAACGGAGATGTCGTCGCCTCCATCTCCAAGCGTCCCGACGACTCAGTAATCCTGGATACCTTAAGGGAGCAGGGCGATGAAATCATTAAGAACGCCGACAGCATCCTTGTGGAAGTAGATATGAATCCGGACATTGTCGGGGAGACGATCCGGCTTGCGGAAAAATATAACAAGCCTCTCTATGCAGTGGTCTCGAATATGTCCATCGCGATGGAGCGACGCGACCTGCTGAAAAAGACCGCCTGCGTTGTCTGCAACCAGCAGGAGGCGGGCATGCTGTTTTCCGAAGATTATGAGCATCTTGCCCCGCAGGAGCTCGCGGAGGTCCTCTCCAGGAAGATCAGGCTCGCACAGATTCCGAGAATGGTGATTACAATGGGGGAAAACGGCAGCGTCTATGCATCTCTGGACGGCGAGAAGGGGGGGTGCCCGCCGATAAAGATCGACGTCATAGATACCACGGGAGCGGGCGACGCCTTTTTTGCCGGCGTCGCAGTGGGCCTTACCTATCACAAAACGCTTGCCGAATCATGCTCTATCGGCACAAGGCTTGCCTCCTCCGTCATCGCGACGAAGGAGAACGTCTGCCCGCGCTATCTGCCCGAGGAATTCGGGATTACGCCCTGAGGTAATCTCAGGCACTTCCCCAAAGGCGTTTCCCCAAAGGTGCTTCCTCAAAGGGGCTGACTCCAAAAACGCCGCCCGGCGCTGCCATCGCACCGCGCATGTCGAAGCCTAAGCTTCCTCCGCAGAAAATGTGACCGCGCGAAGGTCAAAGTCACTCCCCGGAAGGAACAGGAGCGCAGCGCTGCCGATTCCGTCAAAGACACTGACCTTAAAGCTCTGCCTTGTCCATTCCTCCGACTTTTTAAAGGAGAGAGCCGTGCTCTCCTGCCTTCCGTCCCCGGTCAGCCGCAGCTGGATCGTGCAGATTTCAAGCCTCGTCCTGCCCTCCACGGTAAGGTAAACGTACCCTTTTCCTGCCGCAAGACGGTCCGGATGCATGTCGTCGTATTCGAGCGTGACATTGTTTCCGATCGAAATGAGGTCCGTCCCCTGCATTTCGAACGAATCCCCGTAGATCCTGTCGGCTTCACCCGCCGTCAGCCTCTGCGCGCACCTCTCGATTCTCTCAAATGAAAACCCTTTGATGTGCATCTTCTGGTGCACACGGAAGCTAATTGCAGTGATGCCCTTAAGCCTCCTCTTCAGGCGGAAGGTCTCTTCCTGATAGACGTTATAAATGCTCTTTTTGCAGTAAACGGCGCTCGCAAGGAGCTCCGCACCTTCTGTTTCCGGGACGCCCTCCCAGATTTCCAGAGGGTACTCCTCATCTGTCAGAGTGAAAATCGGAATCGTCACCGTATCTGACCCGGTCTGTCCGAAATCAAGGTCCCGGTAGGTCACAATGCTCGTTCCGTCGCGCATCGTGGCAACGCCGCGCTCATTGCCCGGCGTTACATCCCCAACGCATTCCGAATAAAGACTCCCGTAAACAAAATCGTAAGGGTCCGCATAGGCCTTTCCGATTCCCGCCACGGTATATTCCAGCTCCGAAATAATACGGACCGCGTCCGTCCCGCTCTTTGATGTGCAGCGAAGCCGGAATGTCCCGTCCCCCTTTGCGCTCATCACCGCACGGTTTCCGCTCTGCGTGAGCGTAACAAGGCGGGAAGGAACTCCCTTGTCATCGACCGCGGAAAATACGACCTCCCTGTCATCCGCGCCTTCGGGCAAAACTGCCGCCTGCGCTGACAGTTCGCGCTTTTCCGGTGAAAACACGCGTCCGCCCTCTTCCAGGATCCTGACGCAGCGGACCGGGATCTCGTTCTCCCGCGCGGAATTTTCCTGCGTCTTCCGGTTATCCTCAAACCAGTACCTTCTCTCGCCGGGGAAGGCATGCGGGACAGCCCCGCTCCGGTTATCCTGCACCGGAATCGCATCCTGCTCCCACGCAGCATCCCGCACCGGAATCGCATCCAGCTCCTGCGCCGCGTCAAGAATAAGCTCTGCGCCCTCAAATCCGGGCGATGTGACGCGCACACAGATCCTGCCGCCTGCGTCGTCTGCGGCTATGATCGCAAGGAGTTTTCCGGAGAACAGTCTTTTCGACGTCCCCTTTACGCTCTCATAGTCCGTGCTGTCGCCATTGTCGAGGCCGACAAGGTGCCCCGCGCCGCTAACTTTAACCGATACCCTGCTGCTGGCGTTTTCTACCGGGGCGCCGTCCTCATCCACAGCCGAAATTGTGACAAAGAACAGCTTTGCTCCTGCTGCCTGACTGCCTGCTGCCCGGCTGCCCTCGTCCGCCTTCAGGACAATCCCTGCCGGATCCTTAAAGGAACGGATGCGCTCGGCTGCGATGCAGTTTCCATCGCCGTCATACCCCTTGGCGAGAAGCTCTCCCGGCTCAAAGGCCGCCCTGTAGTCCGCAATCAGATGCTTTCCGCTCCCCGCCTCGTGTGTGAGCCTCTGTCTTCCGAGACTCTTCCCGTTCAGGAACAGCTCCGCCTCCACTGCGTTGGAGGCGACCCGGATATCGATCATCTGCCCGGAGTTATGGTCCCAGTAAGGGAAAATATGGATCATGGGGTATTCGGCCGGATCCCTCCAGGCAGACTGCCAGACATAATACGCGTCCTTCGGAAAGCCCGCGGTGTCGATCAGGCCGAAGAAGGAATTCCTAGAATGGTAGGGCGTCGGCTCGCCGAAATAGTCGGCGCCGCTCCAGATAAACTGTCCCAGGGACCAGGGAATATCCCTGTCGATGGCAACGCAGTCCTCAAGACTCTGCGCGCCCCAGCTGGTCGGCGAATTGCCGAGCGACGAGCACTGACCGTCATCCTCGCTCAGCTTCTTTTCTGAAAGGGGGAAATGGTAAATCCCCCTGCTCTGCACGATCGAGGAGGTCTCGCTCCCGAAAATCGCCCAGTCCGGGTGCTCTTTATGGTGCGCCGCATAATATTTTTCGCCGTAGTTATAGCCAACGAGTTTTAAAGAGTCCACGCACTTTCTCGTGTTTTCCCAGGGGAGCCAGTTGGAGCCGAGCGTTATGGCTGTATCCGACAGGGGATCGAACCTGCGCACGAGATCCGCGAGATGCTTTACAAGGTATGTCCCTCTCTCCGGGTCCGCGTGGGTGTCGTAGATTTCATTCCCGATGCTCCAGAAAAGGAGCGAAACATGGTTCCTGTCCCTCTTTACCCACTGCTCCACGTCAAAGGCGTGCCACTTGGGGAAAAAGCGGGCATAGTCGTAGGGCGTCTTCGGCCTTTCCCACATATCGAAGATTTCCGACATGACAAGAAAGCCCATTTCATCCGCAAGCTCCATAAACGCGGGCGCGGGAAGGGAATGGGCGCAGCGGAGCGCGTTGACCCCCATCTCCTTCAGGGTCCTGAGCTGCCGTTCAAGCGCCTGCCTGTGGAAGGCGCTTCCCAGCGCCCCCTGGTCATGATGAAGGCACACTCCCTGCAGCTTATAATGCCTCCCGTTAACGAAAAGCCCCTCGTCCGGGGAAATCCTTATCTGCTTGAAGCCTGTGCGGATCCGCTCCTTTTCAAGAAGGACTCCCTCCCGGAAAAGGCGGACTTCGAGTGTATAGAGGCGGGGCTCCTCCGGACTCCACAGGTGTACATCCGGGCAGTCCAGATCTGCAGCAAATACAGCTGCGGTGCAGGCGTCGCCGGCCGCCTCTCCCACGCCGCCGCTCCCGGCGGCGCAGTCCTTCCCTTCCGCAAAGCCGCTTGGCTCCCTTCCGGCTTCCCTTTCGGCGATAAGCCGCCCCGCATCGTCATACAGGGCCGCGGTCACGGTGCAGCCGTCCGGACAGACACACTGCGCCTCGACGTGAAGGCGCCCGGAGGCCGCATTCCCTGCAGGGCTTCCCGCCGCAGCTCCCGCCGGAACTCCCGCAGGAGATTCGGCCGCAGCTCTCGCTGTTTTCCCCTCCGCCTTTGTGACGACGTAGATTCCGTTCTCCGGAATATAGCTCCGGCCGGTAAAGCGGATCCACACGTCGCGGTTTATCCCGGCGCCCGAGTACCAGCGGCTGTTCGGCGCGCGGTGCCTTGCGCAGACGAGGATCTCGTTGTCCCCACCCGTCAGATAAGGCGTGATATCAAGGGTAAATGTCGTATAGCCGCACGGGCACTCGCCGGCCTTCTGCCGGTTGACGTAGACCGTGCTGTCCATGTAGATTCCTTCGAACGTAAGAAGGACGTGCCCGCCCTCGTCAAGCAGGGCTTTCGCGCCGGGAACACTGTCCGTGCGGAAGGTCTTTACATACCAGCCGCTCCCTTCCCGGTAGAGATCCCGCGAGTCGCCGATCAGCCAGTCGTGAGGTATTGGCACAGGAGAAAAGCGGGGGAGTAAAGCCGCCGCTTCATCTGCCCCCGCATCATATGACATCTCAAGAAAGCTCCAGTTGTCGTTAAATAAATATCTCATCAGAATATTTCTCTTCCGGCTTCGTCCGGAATTCCGCTTTTCCTGTAAAAATAGCTGTTTACCTGGTCTCTCCATTCAAAGGCGTTGATTCTCTGCCTTTCGAACCGGTCCTTAACCCGCAAAAAGACCTCTGCGTCCACCTCGCCTTCCATCTCATCCCAGGCCTTCTGCATGTCCAGCACAGCCTGCGCGCCCTCAAAGTGCGAATCGTAAATATGCTGGATCAGTGTCTTTCCCAAGGGCAGCAGGAAGGTGTAGGGAAGATGGTGGAAAAACAGCAGCAGCTCCTGCGGGCATTTCCCGGGATCATTATACATGGAAGCATTCGGTTCGTGGTACTGTCTTACGTAGCCTGTTCCCGAATCCGTCCTGTCGACGCCAAGCCCCAGGTGATCCGCGCGGTGATAGGTTCCCCAGCGGGAATACTCGTACCCGTCAACCGAAGGCCCGTAGTGGAAGGCAGGATTTACCATCCAGCCGATGCCGAGCGGCGCGGAGTATTTCTCATAGACTGATCTCGACTCAAGAAGCATCTCAAGGAGCCTTACGCTGTTCTTTTTGCCGAGCCGGAAGGTCAGTCCGATCCATTCCCTTGCGATCTGCTCCGCGCCAAGGCTGTTGTTAAAACACAGCCGCCCGAAGCCGTAGAGGTTTGCCGCCGCAAGGTCGTCCCCGGTCCAGCAGGCGTCATCGCCCGTGTTGCAGACCGCCGTCATGCCGCACATGCCGCTTTCCCTGTTTCCGAAGGTCCTGCCGCAGACGATATCGGACACGGTGTCCTTCCCGTCCTTTGTGCAGTAGGTCTTAAAGGACAGCACCTCCTTGAACATCGGGATGAGATAGCAGAGGTCGATCTGCTGCCCGGTGTATTCCTGCGCAATCTGGACCTCCAGCATCTGGTTTGTCCCGGTCATGCCGCCGATCAGGGGCGAGACGGGCTCCCTTATCTGGAAATCCATGGGGCCGTTCTTTATCTGGAGAATGACATTGTCGTCAAACTTCCCGTCGAGGTCAATGAAATTATCATACCCTGCCCTTGCCCGGTCGGTCTTTTTATCCCTCCAGTCCTGGGTGCAGTTATAGACAAAACAGCGCCAGAGGATGCATCCGCCGTGCGGCTTTACGCACCGCGCCAGCATATTGGCGCCGTCCGCCTGTGTCCTGCCGTAGGTAAAGGGGCCGGGCCTTCCCTCCGAGTCCGCCTTTACAAGGAAGCCTCCGAGATACGGGACGGCCGCGTACAGCCGGTCCGTCGTCTCCTGCCACCAGGCGGCGACGCCCTCATCCAGAGGATCCGCGCAGGAAAGTCCCCCGATCTCCATGGGCGCCGCAAAATTGATGCTGATAAACAGCTTTATCCCGTAATCGGCGAAAATCCCGCCGACCCGGGCTAGGTCCTCATAATACCGCTCCGTTACAAGAAAGCTGGCTGCGTCCTTGACGTTGACGTTATTGATAACGACTGCGTTTATGCCGACACTGGAGACGATTCTCGCATAGTCCCTGATCCTGTCACTTCCGAGGAACTGGCTGTCCCTAAAGAAAAACGACCTGCCGGAATACCCTCTCTCAATGCTCCCGTCCATGTTGTCCCAGTGGTTTAACATGCGAAGCGGGGCGTCCGGCTCGAAAAGACCGGCGGCTTCCTCCGGGTCACCGCAGAGCTGTGCGGAAAACAGGATGCGGAAAATACCGTATAAAAGTCCGTTCTCATCCGGCGCCTCGAGGAAAATCGCCGCGCTGCCTGCAGCGACGTCCGCAGTGCTGTCTGCAGCGCCCGCGGGGCTTTCCGGCCTTACGCGGTATCCCTGCGGGGCGATGTCCTCCTTCCTTTCGATGACAAGGCACGCGCCCTGGGCCGACTGCGCGCAGCTGACATCCGAAGCCGGCGCCGGAAGGATCTCCGGATCCTTCCCGGTCATGGAAAAGACGCCCCGTCTTAATTCCTCCAGGGCGCTTTTTACGATCCTGTTCTCCGGATCGAACCCGGATAAAGAGACTCTAAGGAGCGCATTCCACGCCTTCGGAAGTCCTCCCTTTGGAGCTTTGTACTGAAGCCACAGCTGTGTCCATTTCTTATTTTCGGGATTATTCATGGCCTTTTTCTTCTCCCCCCTCGACCGGCAGAATGAACGGGCTCATCGGAAGTCCGTCGCTGTTAAAAATCATATTTACATGGTTTGTATCTGTAAACAGGTACCGGAGCTGCACCGGCAGGGGGCTCCCTACGCCCTCCCGGGCGCCCTCACTCTTAAACCACAGTCTGATTATCCCGTCCTTTTCAAGGAGTTCTTCCTTTTCGGGATACAAAACTGTACCGTCTTCCGTAAGCGCTTCAAACGCGGGCCGGAGTTCTCCCTCACTCCCGGGCTTCTCATACATTCCGGCGGCGTGGGTAAGGAAAAGATCAAGTACAAAACCGTCCGTCCTCTGCCCCGCCTCCCGATCTTGCTGCACGTTCCCTGTCTCCGGGTTTTGCTGTGCTTTCCCGGCCTCCCGGCCAAGCTGCGCCTTCACCGGGACCGGACCTGTATATCCGACGGGCATGTGGAGGTCCTTTGCCAGAACCAGCCGCGCGAGCCTCTCGCCTACAGGCTTTTTGTCCACGGGATGAAGGTCGTTGTCCTCACCGGCGTCAAACGTTACGGCCATGCCGGTTCCGGGAATCTCAAGGAGGCGCCTCTGCTTTTCGCGGAAGACAGGCCACTGCTCCGGGTCCGTCTGGTCGATGACAAAATTTGGGAGCTGGACATAATAATACGGAAGGTCCGGATCATTCCAAAGCTTCCTGTAGCCCGCGATCTGGCGCTTCGTGAGGTCCCTGTAGTCCCAGGGCTCGTGCGTGTTCGACTCTCCCTGATACCACAGGACCGCTTCAATTACATAATTATGGCAAGGCGCGGTCATCGCGTTATAGAGACCTGTCGCCTTCCAGTTGACAAAATCTGTCTCCGGCGCGGCCCCGCACGCTGCGCCGATCGTGTATTTCCACTCTCCGTCCAGGAAGACGGCCTTCTTTTCCTCTGCAGCCTCCTCCGGCGTGACAAAGCGGGCGGGGAAAATTGCCATCGGCTTTCCGGGCGTGACCCGCCCGAGTCCCTGCTCCACGGTGAGCCTCACGGTCAGGATGTTCCTTCCGCTTTTAAGAAGGCTCCCCGGTACGGGATATTTTCTCGGGGGATACTGGTACTCCGTCCTCCCGACAGGGACTCCGTTGACATAGGCCTCATCCTTATCGACCATTGTGCCCAGCCAGAGCTTCCAGTCCGTGTCTTCGGGGCTTTCGCAGAGTTCTTTCTCTATATAAAAGTCTCTCTGCAGCCAGATACTCCCGGTAAAGCCCTTCAGCTCCGTATCCCTGAACATCACGGGCAGGTGAATGGCTTTGTCCGCCGCCCCGTCCGGAAGGGGAAGGGGCGCTTTATGGTACCGGTCCGCCTCGTCCAGCGCGCTCTGCCAGGTTTCCTGGTTCAAAAGGTTTCTCTGAACGACGCTGTCATAGAATTCCTTATCCGCGTAGCGGTCCGCCTCCGAAAGGAGCTCATCATACCCCTCCAGCATTTCCCGGCTCATCCAGCTCTCGATCCTCGAGCCGCCGAGCGTTGCGTTGATAAGGCCGACCGGCGTTCCCGTCTCCTTAAACAGCGCCTTCGCAAAAAAGAGCGCTGTCGCGGAAAACTGCGCGATGTCCGGCGCGGCAAGGCTCGTCCACTTCCCGGTCAGGTTCTCCTCAAGCGGTCCGTCATAGGACACGGCCTCGGTGATCTTAAAGGTCCGGATCAGCGGGTTTTCGATGCTCATCTCCTCCGGGTAGCGGTCCTTTACGCGCTCCATCGGAAGCTCCATATTGGACTGTCCGGTGCAGAAGAACACCCGCCCCGCAAGAACATCCCTTACCGTGCGGCTGTTTTCCCCGTCCGAAAACGTAATCGTGTGACCGGCCCCCGCAGAGGGCGCAGGGATGCTGCAGTCGAACCTTCCGTCCTCCCCGGCCGTGCAGGATATACATTTCTCCCCGTCCACAAGGACCGTTACGGCGGCGCCGGGCGCAGCCCACCCCCACAGGTGCGCAGGCCTGTCCATCTGCAGGATCATGCCGTCCGACAGGAGTCTGGGGAGCCTCAGCTGCGGCCTGTCTGTACTATGCAAATCTTGTTTATTCATAGAAATCTTCCTTATTTTATCTGATTCTTTAATAATACGTTGCTCTCCCTGTTTGGCTTATCAAATATTGCGTTACATTTTGCAAATATTGCCGAATTTGTATTTAAATATTGCTGTAGGAATCGATCTGGGATAAGATCAGTTTATGCAGAATTCATAAATTTCCGAAGTCTGCACCGGCGGACAGCCGCAACTGTTCGTTATCCCTTAAACGTTATAAAAGCAATTAGTGCTTGCTGTATTTAGTGTCTGAACCATTTTTATATGCAGTTTCTTTGAGGAAGTGCTGATGAAAACGTCTAAAACCACTCCTGCCCCGGCAGTAAGGAAACAGAGCTTCGGCTCCTACATAAAGCGCTACTGGCAGCTCTATCTGCTGCTGTTTCTGCCGATGCTGTACCTGCTCGTATTTAAGTACATTCCCATGATCTATGTACAGATCGCGTTCAAGAAGTACAGCATCGTCCAGAGCGTATGGGAAATGCCGCTCGCCAAGAACCACGGCATGCAGTATTTCATCCAGGCCTTCAGCAATCCGGATTTCATAAGGGCGCTGCGCAACACGATCGTCCTGAACCTTCTGGACCTCGTTGTCGGTTTCCCGATTCCGATTATTTTCGCGCTGATCCTGAATGAGCTTGTTTTCACAAAGTTCAAGAAGGCCGTCCAGACGATCACCTATATGCCCCACTTCCTTTCCTGGGTCATCATCTACGGTATTGCCCTTCAGCTGTTTGCTCCGAGCACCGGCCTTGTCAACATGGTCATCACGAAGCTCGGCGGCGAGGCCGTCCCCTTCCTCAATGATACGGGCCACTGGGTGTGGACTTACATTTTCCTCGGCGTATGGCAGAGCTTCGGCTGGAATTCCATTGTATACCTTGCCGCAATCGCCGGCATCAATTCCGAGCTTTACGAAGCGGCCTCGGTCGACGGCGCCGGAAGGTTCCAGAAGATGTGGCATATCACGCTTCCCGGCATCAAGCCGACCATCGTCATCCTTCTGATCATGGCAATCGGCAATATCCTCGGTTCCGGATTTGACCGTCCGTTCGCTCTGCAAAACAACCTGGTCATGAGCTGGGCGGAAGTTCTCTCGACCTACATTTACAGATACGGTATCAAGGGTCTGCAGTTCTCGCTGACCACGGCCGTAGGCCTGTTCCAGTCCATCGTCGGCGTTATCTTCCTTCTGGGGGCCAACTACCTTTCCAGAAAGCTCGGAGAGCGCGGTCTCTGGTAAACAGCCTGCTCCCTGCAGCACCTTTAGTTCCTCATTTGTGAAAGAAGGAAATCTGACATGAAAATAAAATCAACCACCGGAAAAATCGGAGACTGGGTATTTGTTATCATCTGCGTGCTTATATCGCTGATCTGCATACTCCCGATGATCAACCTTCTGGCAAGGTCGCTGTCCGGCACGGATTACCTGGTCCGGCATGAGATCTACCTGATCCCGAAGGGCATCAATTTCGGGGCCTACAGCACGGTTCTCTCGGATCCGAAATATATACGGGCGTTTTTCTACACGGTAGCGCTCACGGTGATCAGCACGGTTGTATCGCTCTTTATGACAACCATCTGCGCGTACCCGCTGATTTTCCCGCAGCTTCGCGGAAGGAACATTTTTAACATTATCATCACCATCACGATGTTCTTCAACGCGGGCACGATCCCCAACTACCTGCTGATCCAGAAGCTGGGAATGCTGGACAAGCCCATTGTACTGATCCTTCCCTACTGCCTTAGCATTTATAACATGATCATCATGCGGAGCTTTTTCTACGGCATTCCGGACTCTCTCCGGGAATCGGCCGAGATGGACGGCGCGAGCTTCCTTCGCATCCTGTGGTCCATCTACGTGCCCCTCTCCAAGCCGGTTATGGCTACCCTGGCTCTGTTCTACGCCGTAGGAAGATGGAACGGCTACTCGGACGCCCTGATGTATGTCAAGAAACCGCAGTACTATCCGCTGCAGCTTCTTCTGTACAACATCCTGAACAACATCAACAGCGTCGAGGTTGCGACACAGGAAGGGTTCTCCGCCCCGGGTCTTTCGGAGTCCTTAAAGGCGGCCATCGTCATGTTCTCGACGATACCGATCCTGTGCATCTATCCGTTCCTGCAGAAGTATTTTATTCACGGTGTCATGGTCGGCGCCGTGAAGGAATAAGATATCTCATCATATTCAATTAAGGAGGATGAAGATGAAGAAAAAAGTATTAGCAGCAGTATTGGCGTCTGCGATGGTCGTATCACTTGCGGCCTGCGCGGCACCGGCAGCGGCTCCCGCAGCATCCGGCGGCGGCGAGGCGGCAGCTCCCGCAGCATCCGGCGAAGCAGAGGCAGAGGCTCCCGCTTCCGAGCTTACGGATGGCAAGTTTGCTGAAACTCGTTCCATCACGGTCGAGGTTTATGACCGCGGAAACGACGGCGGTTCTGATCCCGAGAACAACGACTACACAAGATGGATCCAGCAGCAGATGCTGGAGAAGCACAATGTCGAAGTCAAGTTCCAGAAGGTTCCCCGCTGGACAGAGGTTGATGATATCAACAACCTCCTTGCAGCCGGCACAGCTCCCGATGTCTGCGTGACCTACTCCTATCCGACCGTACAGACCTATGCGGATATGGGCGGCGTTATCGACCTTGCTCCTTATCTTGAGCAGTACAAGGATGAGCTTCCGAACCTGTGGAACTGGCTCGGTGAGACCAACCTTTACTGGGACAAGGATCCCGAGACCGGCAACGTATGGGCAGTTGAGGCAAAGCTTGCGAACATGAACCGCATCCTTACCTTCATCCGTCAGGACTGGCTGGATACCCTCGGACTGGAAGCTCCCACAACAAAGGAAGAATTCCACGACGTTCTCGTTGCCTTCAAGGACAATGCGGATACTCTGCTCGGCGCAGATGCCGACAAGATGGTTCCTTACTCTGTCAGCTATGACGTAGGCTGGAGAGCAGGAACTCTCATCGAGTCCTTCCTTGATCCGGAAATGACCGATAAGGAATACTATATCAACGGCTTTGATGACAGAAAGCTCACCCAGAACGGCACAAAGGAAGCTGTCCGTCTCCTGAACCAGTGGTACAACGAAGGCCTGATGTGGAATGATTTCGCGATCTATTCCAGCGGCGACACCACAGAGGATGACATGATGAAGGCCGGCTATGTAGGCGCCTTCTCCCACAACTGGGACTATCCTTTCCGCAACGGCGAGGATTCCATCAATGCCAACCTGAAGAGACTGGTCGGACCGGAAGCGGGCTATGTCGCAATCGATCCGTTTGAAGACAAGAACGGCACACACACGAAGTGGCTTGCAGGCCCTGTCGACCGTAAGGTATTCTTCCCTTCGACAAACGATGAGCCTCTTGCATCCCTCCTGTATCTCGATTTCATCTCCGAGCCCGAGACCATCGAGTACCTGCAGATCGGTGAAGCAGGCGTCACACATGAAGATGTTGAAGACGGCGCTGTATCCATCATTGCCGCAACCGGCGATGCGATCCAGAACTCCGGCATGAACATCGACTACACCATCACCTGCAACGGCCTGCACCTGACAACCGATGAAAAGACCGCGAAGAGCCTTGCATACACCTATGCAGGAATCGATCCCGCAGTCGTTCAGGCAGCAGATGCGATCGCAAAGACCGACACCCGTATCGGCGTCAACGTCCAGACAGGAAATATCGAGGCAGAAGCAGGCGTAGGCGATGTCCTCTCCAGCAAGAGAGACCAGATCTATGACCTCGCAGTCAGCGCTTCCGTCGCAGATTTCGATTCCGTATGGGACAGCGGCATGAGCGATTATCTGTCCTCCGGCGGCCAGGCGATCATGGACGAGCGTGCTGCCGCATGGGAGAAGGTCTACGGCGATGCTGAGATGCTTCCCTGAGTTATTACATTAAAATAGTAACAAATTTGTTTGTTCCTCCATGGCGGCCGGGTCGAAAGACCCGGCTGTTTTATTTTTTTGTTTTCTTAATTATTTGCCCTCAGGTGTATTACAATAATTGCATCTGTAAACATTTTCCCGTGACAGGAGGTCATTATGTTCAAATACTATATTCCCGACTGCTTCTGGCCTGTAAAGGACCAGGGTGATTATGTCAGTCACGAGGCCGTCTGTGTCCTTAACACAAACGAAACAGAGGTCACCGTGACCCTGACCCTCTATTTCGAGGACCGCGACAAGATTGACGGCATCAAGGTCAGCGTGGGCGCGGAAAGGACAAACCATATCCGCCTTGATCACCTGACACTGGACGGCGAGCCGCTGATCCCCCGCGGCGTGCCCTATGCAATCGTCGTATCCTGCGACAAAGAAATCACTGTTCAGTATACCCGCGTCGACACCACGCAGCCGGCGCTGACCATAGCCACCACCATCGCCGGAGTACAGAAATGATCTATTGTGTGGAAGACGACAGCAGCATCCGCGATCTCATGATTTATACATTGAAAATAGCGGGGTTTGAGGCCGAGGGCTTTGCGGAGGCACAGTCCTTCTGGGAAGCCCTCGATAAGGAACTGCCCCAGCTGGTCATTCTCGATATCATGCTCCCGGGCGAGGACGGAATCTCGGTTCTCAGAAAGCTCCGCGCCCAGCCGCCGACATCCGGCCTCCCCGTAATTATGGCGACCGCAAAGGGCAACGAGTACGACAAGGTGGTCGGGCTTGACCTTGGCGCGGACGATTATCTCTGCAAGCCATTCGGCATGATGGAGATGGTTTCCAGGATCCGCGCCGTCCTCCGGAGGACAGTCTACAGGGATCAGAAGACACTCCTTACGCACGGGGGCATCACGGTTGACGACGCGCGCCATAAGGTGACGTCAGGCGGCAGGGAGGTTACGCTCACTCTGAAGGAATACGATCTTCTTCTTTTGTTTATGCGCAATATCGGCCTGGTATTTACCAGGCAGCAGCTCCTCTCCCAGGTGTGGGGGCTTGAATACATCGGCGAAACCAGGACGATCGACGTTCATATCGGAACGCTCCGCACCAAGCTCGGCGAGAGCGGCGAGCTGATACAGACCGTGCGGGGCGTCGGCTACCGCATGGAATAGCATAAATAAGACCCCGACACAAAAGGGCTGCACCGGAAGGGCTGCACTGCATGAGCAAAAAAATATTCAATTCCATCTGGCTTATAACGCTGAGCGTCCTGATCGCTTCCCTTTTCATCATTCTTGGCGCTGTGTACAACAATTTTACGGACCGGCAGTTCGAGCAGCTCCGGGGAGAGCTCTCTCTTGCTGCCAAAGGCATTTCCCAGGGCGGCATGTCCTATTTTGACGATCTGGACATGCAGGATCTGCGCGTCACCCTGATCACCGGAAACGGAACGATTCTCTATGACAACGAGGCCGACTCCTCGCAGATGGTCAACCATCTTGAGCGCGAAGAAATCCGCGAGGCCATGGACTCCGGCTATGGGGAGAGCCTTCGCTATTCCGACACGCTCTCCGTAAAACAGCTCTACACCGCAAAGCTTCTGCCGGACGGAACGGTTCTCAGACTTTCTGTCATACAGGACACCTTCTGGAGCCTGCTGCTGCATCTTCTTCCCGCCATTATCCTTGTGCTGCTCCTTGCGCTTATTCTGTCGTATTTTCTTGCCTCCCGCATAACCAATATGATCGTCCGCCCGCTCAATTCACTGGATCTTGCTTCCCCGATGACGGCCGCGCAGGACCCTGCCTATTCGGAAATTATGCCTCTTCTGGAGCGGCTGGAAGCCCAGCACCGCCAGATCGAAAAGGATCACGAGGAGCTCGAGCGGACCTCCCTCATCCGGCAGGAGTTCACCGCCAATGCCTCCCATGAGCTGAAGACCCCTCTCCATGTCATTTCCGGATATGCAGAGCTTCTGGAGAGCGGGATGGTTCCCGAAGACGACACGCAGCGCTTCCTTGCAAGGATCAGCGCCGAATCAAAGCGTATGTCAAAGCTTGTCGAGGACATCATCGACCTCTCATCACTGGACAGCGGCGCGGCCGACCTGCCGCGCGAGAAGGCGGATCTGTACCGGATCGCCCTCAACGCCGCGGAGAGCCTTGAGGAGGAGGCCGAGGAAGCCGGAATCCATCTTTCTGTCTCCGGGGAAAGTGTCTTTGTCAGCGGTATTCCGCAGGTTCTCTACAGCATGATTTACAATCTGTGCATCAACGCCATCAAATATTCCGAGCGGGGCGGGATAACCAATGTCACAGTGAGAAAAAACGCAGGCAGCGCGGTCCTTACCGTGGAAGACAACGGCATCGGTATCCCCCGGGAGGATCTCGACAGAATCTTCGAACGGTTCTACCGTGTGGACAAATCGCATTCCAAGGAGGTCGGCGGAACCGGGCTCGGGCTCTCCATCGTCAAGCACGGTGCGAAGATCCACGGCGCCGATATTCACGTGGAGAGTGTCCTCGGAGCCGGTTCTGTTTTCACACTGACCTTCCCCCTGCCCGCGTGAGGGTTTCCGGGAGGCCGTGGACTTTACATAAATTTTACACTCGCGGGATAACCATTTTAACAGACTGCCGATATAATATCTGCGGAAATAAAAGCTATTGCAAAGGAATACTTATGTCTATCTATGAAGCTTTTACGCTGCTGGGCGGTGTCGGACTGTTCCTTTACGGAATGACCATCATGTCATCCGGTCTGAGGAACGCGTGCGGAGATAATCTCCGGCTGATTCTGGAGAAGGCTACAAGAAGCAAGGTCACGGCCGTTCTCGCGGGAATTGCCGTCACAGTCCTTGTCCAGAGCTCATCCGCGACGGATGTCATGGTAATCGGCTTTGTCTCCTCGGGTCTTATGACCGTGGCGCAGGCAATCGGCGTAATCATGGGCGCCAATATCGGTACCACTGTCACCGCGCAGATCACTGCTTTCAACATCAGTGCCTATGCACCGCTGATTCTTTTCCTCGGCGCCGTTGCCACACTTTTTATCCGCAACAATACCGTAAAGGCCTTTGGCTCGGTCGTCCTGGGCTTCGGCATGCTGTTCCAGGGAATTTCGCTGATGAAATCGGCGATTGCCCCTCTCGCCCAGCTGCCGGCGTTCGTAGCCTTTATCTCCACCCTTTCCAACCCGATTGTCACCGTCCTGTTCGGCGTATTATTCACGGCCATTCTGCAGAGTTCCTCCTCTGCGACGGTTATTTTTCAAGCCTTCGCCGTCCAGAATATCATCTCCTTTGATACGGCAATCTATCTCGTAATCGGCGCCGCGATCGGCTCCGTTACCCCGAACCTTCTCGCCGCCCTTACCTCCAACCGTCAGGGAAAAAGAAGTGCCGTTCTCAACCTCGTGTTCAACCTGATCCGCGCCGTGCTGATCATGACGCTGATCACCGTGTTCCCGGGAATCCTGACCTTTATCAAGAATCTTTCCCCGGACAACATCGCCCGCCAGATCGCTAACGCACACACTCTGTTCGCGATTATCGCAGTCCTGGCACTCCTTCCCTTCACGGATAAGATTGTTGGCTTAACCGAGAAGATGATCCCTCAGTCAGAGAGTGAGAAGCGCAGGATGAACGATCACAGGCTGATCTATCTCGTCCACACCGACAAGATGCCGCCCGCGGTTGCAATCCGCCAGGCACACCTGGAAATCATCCGTATGGGCAAAATCGCTCTGGAAAACCTCACCGTTTCCATTGAATGCTTCTTTGAAAAGGACCGGGATAAGGCACAGCTCGTGGAGGAAGGCGAAGAAAGCGTCGATTTCCTGACCCCCAGCATCATGTCAAAGCTCGTCGAGCTCCGCTCCCTGGATCTGTCTGAGCGCAACATGAACCGCCTGTACAGCATGATCCAGGCAGTGGATGATATCGAGAGAATCTCGGATCACGCCGAGAACATCATTGAATACGAAGAAAAGCTCCATGACGGGCGGGCAACCATCAGCGATGAGGGCCTTCGTGAGCTCCGGAATCTGTGCGACCTCACCGTCAAATCCCTCTCGACCTGTCTCAACATCTTCGAGAGCGAGGATTTCTCCCTGCTTCCGGAAGCCGAGCATATCGAGGATATGGTAGATGACGCGACCGGCAAGTGCATTGACAGCCACGTACAGCGCCTGATGAAGGGTGTCTGCGATCCCCAGGGAGGCGTCTTCTTTACCGATATGACCATCGACCTCGAGCGCTGCTCCGACCACGCGATCAACATCGCGACCGCCTTCTACAACTACCCGGCACAGTCGGCGTCCGCAGGCGCAGCAACAAGCTGAGAAGCTTATACATCCTTTAAAAATTCACGCAGTCAAAAACCGGCCTTTCGGCCGGTTTTTACGTTTACCTGAATCTGCAGATTCTGCCAGTCTGTCCGTTATTTCCCATCCCACCTGCGCAGTACCTTCGCGGGAACTCCGCCGACAACGGTGTCTGCGGGCACATCCTTTGTTACGACCGCGCCCGCGGCGATGACGGCGTTGTCACCGATCGTGACGCCCTTTGTAATGATGGCGCCGGCGCCGATCCAGACACGGTTCCCGATATGGATCGGTGCGTAATGGTTCTGCCTGGAATACGGGTCGAGATCATGGTCGATCGTCGCAAGGACCGTGTTATGCCCGATCAGCACGTTCATCTCATCGGTCAGGACAGGATCACTGTGCGTATTGATGTATTCCGTCACGTCCTTTATTGTCATCGGTTCCGCTCCCTTTTCATTATGCCGCTGCAGTCTGTTTCTGCTACAATGATACCGTTGCGATTACATGCGGCCGGCCGGGATCGCAGGAAGCGTTCCCGGATACTGCCATATTTCCACAGAAAAAGGATAACATAACCGTTATGAGAAAGTACGTTCTTTTACTTCTTTGCATACTGACCCTGTCACTCTCCGGATGCGGCAGCAAAAAGGACGCCGCCCCCGCGGATTCCGGCGCGGAAAAGACGGAGCAGACAGACATGAAAGAAACCGCCGCAGAGGCGGGCCAGGCGCAGGAGACCGGCGAAGGGGCCGGCGAATCCGGAGAGCAGGCTGATGAGCAGTCCGAGGAGCTCCTGTCCGGCGAGCACCATATCGTGATTTCTGTTAAGGACTACGGCGACATCAGCCTCACGCTCGATGCGGACGCGGCTCCCATCACCGTCACCAACTTCATCGGGCTTGCAAAGAGCGGCTTCTATGACGGACTCACCTTCCCCCGGATTATGGACGGCTTCATGATCCAGGGCGGCGATCCTCTGGGGAACGGCACCGGCGGCGCGGAGAAGACCATCAAAGGCGAATTTGCCTCCAACGGCGTGCCCAACCCGATCGCCCACACGGAAGGCGTCATCTCCATGGCACGCTCACAGTTTAAGGACTCCGCCAGCTCCCAGTTCTTTATCATGGTCGCTGACGCCGCCTACCTCGACGGCGAATATGCGGCATTCGGCCATGTGACGGAGGGGCTTGATATTGTTAAGAAGATCGCTGCCGACGCCAGGCCCATCGACAGGAACGGAACCATCCCGCCTGAAGCCCAGCCGGTAATGGAGAAAATCACTGTCCTTGACTGAGAACTGCTCAGAAAGGCAGCGCCGGGGATGACTCAGGCCGGCAGACTCGGAGCCTACTCAGCTTTCCAGACTTGCCTGACAAGCTTTTTTCCATGCTGCCGGAGACATTCCTTCCTCGCGGCCGAAGACAGTGATGAAATAACTGTAATCACGAAAGCCGCACAGGGCTGCAACCTCTGAGAGCGGAAGGTCCTCCTGCCCTGCCAGAAGTTCCTTTGCCTTTTCCATGCGAAGGCTGCGGATTTTTTCCGCAATCCCGCAGCCGTAGAGCTGTTCGGAGAGCTCATAGAGTCTTGTTTTGCCGATCCCGATGCCGGAATCAGCCGGGCTCCTTTGTAACTTCGCTGTTCTTATAGACTCTGTCCTGCGCCCTGTCGATGCGGATCGAAGGATCCGTCGGAAGGGGAACAGGAAAGTATAGTCCGGCTTTTCAAGGAAGTATATAATGAGTACAAAACCAAAATCCGGAGCGAAATCTCATTATGTCAAAGGTAATTGTTGGAATGTCCGGAGGCGTGGACAGCGCTGTCGCAGCATATTTGCTGAAGCTCTCCGGTTATGAAGTGATCGGTGTTACGCTCAAGACCTGGCAGGGTGCGGACGGGGCCGACAGCCGCTGCTGTGAAATCGACGACGCACAGAGGATCGCCGACACGCTGTCCATTCCCTATTATGTGGTCAACTGCATGTCTGAATTCAGGGAAAACATCGTCGAACCCTTCATGGATGCGTATCTGAGCGGCATGACGCCCAATCCCTGTGTCCTGCGCAACCGCTGTATCAAGTGGGATAAGCTCATGTCGGCGGCACGGACGATGGGCGCTGATTATGTCGCCACCGGACATTACGCACGTGTCATCAGGCTCGATAACGGCAGATACACCGTAAAGACAGCAGAGCACGCCGCCAAGGACCAGACCTATATGCTCTACCGTCTTTCCCAGGAGCAGCTGGGGGCAACCCTTATGCCGCTCGGCGGCCTTTCAAAGGAAGAAGTGCGCGAGATCGCACGGAGTGCCGGACTGGGCGTCGCGGACAAGCCGGACTCGCAGGAGATCTGCTTTGTCACGGACGGAAACTATGCGGATTTTATAGAGGAGAATTCGGAGCGCGAGGTTCCCGGCGATGGGAACTTTGTGGACACGCAGGGCCATGTCCTCGGCCGCCACAGGGGGATCATCCATTATACCGTCGGCCAGCGAAAGGGCCTTGGCCTGCCCCTCGGTTACCCGGCTTTTGTCCGGACAATCGACGCCGGAAAGAATGAGGTCGTGATCGGCCGCAAAGAAGAGATTTACAGCAGGGAAATCCTCTGTGAGGACACCAATTTCCTTAGCATCCCTGCACCTTCGCAGGGAGAGAGGATCCGCTGCAGGGCCAAAATCCGCTACCACCATTCTCCCCGGGAGGCATCGATAGAAATGACGGGCTCAGATAAGCTGCGGGTCCTGTTTGATGAACCCGTGCCCGCTGCTGCTCCCGGACAGTCCGCTGTTTTCTATGATGATAATGACTGCGTCATCGGCGGCGGCATCATCACAGAGAGCATCTTCAAAGACACTCTGACACAGTAGCAACATTAGATCCGGCTTCCGGTTCTTATACCGGTGCCGCACAGAGCTTATTAACCAATATATGAACGGGAGGAAATCATTTATGGAAGTAAAGGCATGGACTTATGAAGAATTTCCGGAGTTTGCCCGGGAGGTAGAGGGAGCGAAAATCATCGAGACAACCGGCGATGAGGTTGGCGTTTTCTATATGCATGATGTCGAGTACGCAAATGTATCCGGGACGGCGCTGCACCTGCAGATTCTGGTACCCTTCTCAAGGAATGAGAATTTTGATTATCTTGGAGAGCAGAGCTTCAAAAAGCCCTGTGTCGTATTCGTCCAGGGCTCCGCATGGATGCAGCAGTATGTCTATATGAAAGTCGGGGAAATGGCGCCTCTGGCGAAGAAGGGCTATGTGTGTGCAATCGTGGAATACCGGCACTCAGGTATTGCCTCATTCCCCGCGCAGGCAGTTGATACGGGCAACGCAATCCGTTTCCTTAAAAAGAACTGCAGGCGTTTCGGCATTGATCCGGACCGCATGGTCGTTGCCGGCGATTCTTCGGGCGGCCACACAGCGATGTGGACAGCAATGCTGCATAATGACAATGAGCCGACAAACCTTTATCCGGGCATCAGCGCGGATATCCGGGGCGTTGTGAATTACTACGGCTCGACCTCCGTCATGGCGCCGGATTCGAATCCCCAGACCGTCAACCACTGTCTTCCGGACAGCCCGGAGGGCATGGTCATGGGCGGAAAGAACCTTCTCGAAAATCCGGAGCTCGCCAGGGCTCTCTCGGTCGAATGCAATATCGATAATGAAACAGTCCTTCCGCCCGTTCTGATTTTCCACGGGACAAAGGACCGCACGGTCAACTGCGAAGGAAGCGTCATCCTGTTCCAAAAGCTCCGGAAAACAGGCCACGACGTGCAGCTGTATCTGATAAAGGGAGCCGATCACGGCGGTGCGGAATTCTGGACGGATAAGGTGGTCGGGATTGTGGATGAGTTTATCCGGACGAAGTGTTTTGCCTGAATTTATCTAAATGGGGATTTCCCAGCCCGGAGGCAGGGGATGCGCGCTCACGGGATCTCCTCGGCGGCGCTGCTCCGCTATGCTCGCGCCGCCATCGTCGATTCTCCCGATGTTCGCGCTGCATGTCCCCGTCTTCCGGGCAGAATAATGTATATTTTAATTAATTTCAGGCAAAAGGCCTTCCCAGGATAATGGGAAGGCCTTTTGTATTTAACAGTTTATCTATATCTATTTATACTGTTCACCCGATCTGGATGGAGATTTTCTGCTCGCCGAGTCCGGCGGCGGAGACGGTGAGGATTGCTTCTCCGGGTTCGTAGCCTGCGCGAAGGACGGCAAGGGCTTCTCCTCTGTAGGCTTTAAAGCTCCCCTTCGTGTAGTTTTCGGCGGTGATGGGGTTGCCGGAGCCGAAGCCCAGAAGCTCTGCCGCGCCGGAAACTTCTGCCTTGAGCGCGGTATCCGCAGCCGCTGCAGTCATGCCCTTTTCATCCTGAAGGACGACTCTCACATAGACAAGGGAGTGTCCGTCCGCAGGAGCTTCCTGTCTCTCGGGCACAAGAACCAGCTCCGCAGCCTCGCCGCAGGTGTCGAGCCTGCTTCTTGAAATCTCTTTTCCATCCCTGCGGGCGATTGCCGTCAGGGTTCCCGGCTCGTAGGTGACGTCAAAGAGGAAGGTTCTCGGAAGCTCCGGCATCTTTGAAACGGGTGCTTCGCCTGCCTTCAGGACGCCCGCGGACTCTCCGTTTACAATAAGTTCAACCTCATCTGCCAGGGAGAAAACAGCGACCTGCGCCTTGTGTCCTTCCTTACCCGGCCAGTACCATTTTGCCTCAACTGCGGGGAATCCCCACTTGCTGACGACCTCTGATTTGCCATAGGTGTCGGGATCGTAGGAGAAAATATAGGGCACGGGATCTCCCCAGACGACTCTTCTGTACGCGCCCTGGGGAAGAAGTCTTCCGTTGATATCGAAGTCCGCGTCGTTTGCCAGTCTCCACGGGAACACGGAGCTGTGGGACATCAGGCCGAAGGGGCCCATCTTGAGAAGCGGATCCGAGGGCTCGACATAGACTGCCTTGCCGATTCCCGCCTCGCCGATGTAGTCGAATGCTGTCCAGGTAAAGTCGCCGATGACATAATCGGTGGACTCCACCATCGGCCAGCGAATGCCGATCTCATTCGGATAGTTCTCGGAACCGAGGATTACTCTGTCAGGGTAGAGCTTATGGCTCTGCGGATACTTGTTTTCCATGTAGTTGTAGCCGACGATATCAAGGCCGTTCGTGAAGGCCTCGGAAAGTCTCTCCCAGCTCGACTCGTCGCTTCCCGCAAGGTCCGCGTTCTGGATGCCGCCGCCGGAGGACGCCGATGACTGGAGTCTTCCGAAGCTGTCAGCCATCATTTCATCGTCCAGCCCGCTCCAGAAGGAGCAGATACCGTTGGAAATCGGACGGCTCGGATCCAGGGAGCGCGCCTTGCCGGCGAGCTTCGCCGCCATCGTAAAGCCGTTGTTGAGGCCGCCTCTTTCGGGGATTTCATTGCCTGTGGACCAGATGATGACCGAGGGATGGATCCGGTCTCTTCTCATAAACGCGGTGAGGTCCTTTTCCCAGTCGCTCTCAAAGAACATGTTGTAGTCGCCGGGCTGCTTCGCGATTCCCCATGCGTCAAAGGCCTCATCGAATATGTACATGCCGAGTCTGTCGGCCGCCTCAATAAAGACTGCGGAGGGTGTGTTGTGTGTCGTCCTGACCGCATTGAAGCCGCTCTCCTTCAGCAGGGAAAGCTTTCTGTATTCGGCGTCATAGAGCGAAACCGCGCCGAGCACGCCGTTGTCGTGATGAAGGCAGCCACCCTTAAGCTTTACTGTTTTCCCGTTGATCTGAAGGCCGCGTCTTACGTCTGCGGTGACCGTGCGGACGCCGAAAAGCGCGGACACAGTATCCGGTGCTTCTTCTCCGGAGGTGTCAGGAACCAGGTGGGTCTTGAAGATGCCCTTTGTGCGGACACATGCAGTCGCAAGGTAAAGCGCAGGCTCCTCGGCGCTCCAGAGCCTGGGCTCGTCCAGAACCATCTTAAAGCGCGCGGTCTCCTCCGACATGGGGTTTACCTGGACGCGCATGGTGCGCTCAAGAACCGGATCCTGAGGCTGTCCGCCCCTTCCTGCGTCCGGCGCAAGCGATAAGGTGACCTCGACAATCCTGTTTTCGGGCGTGTCGTTGCGAAGGTCAACCTCGCCCGTCAGCGCAGCGTACAGGGGCTTTCCGTCTTCGCTGTACTCGATTCTCTCGGTATAAAGGAAGATGCCGTCCTCTTTGATATAAACCTTCGGCGTATGAACCAGCTCCACGCTGCGGAAAATTCCCGCACCGGAGTACCAGCGGGAGTTGGGCTGCATGCTGGGATTGACGGTAATCGTCACGCGGTTTTTCTCTCCGAAGTATACATACTGCGTGATATCGACCGAAAACGGTGTGTACCCGTAATGGTGCAGCGCGCATTTGCAGCCGTTGATTTCGACCGTCGCGTTCATCATGACGCCGTCAAAGTGAAGGAAAATCTTCTCGTTCTCCCACTCTTTCGGGATCTCAAGATATTTGCAGTAGCTCGCGACGCCCTCTGTATAATAAGCGCCGGCAGGGCCCGCGGGAGCATCCTCCCGGACTTCTGAGGCGATCATGTAATCGTGCGGGAGATCGACCACCTTTTCCGGCGGGGTGTTCCTTGCGACCGTCATGAAATCTGTCATGCCGTGCCTGAACTGCCACTGTCTGTCAATGTTGATGTTTCTCATACTGCCTGCTGTCTCCTTTGTCATGCTTCCTGTTTGTCCTGTCTTATCAGTATACGCATTGCCTCTGCAGCAATCGCGATTGCCTGTGACGAATCCATGCTCATCGGATCGTCCAGTCCCAGCTCACGCCTTGTCTGGTTGGCAAAAACGGTCATAATCGAGCCTGCTCTCACCCTGCGGACAGCCGCAATGATAAAGAGCGCCGCCGACTCCATCTCGCTTGCAAGCGCGCCGCACTCGATCCATGCGTTCCACTTGTCCTTCAGTTCGTACCCGACAGGCATCGTGGAGGGATCGTGCTGTCCGTAGAAGCTGTCCTTGCACTGCAGGACGCCGACATGCGCCTTCACCGGGAAGTCCTTCGCGGCTTCAATCAGCGCGTTTACCACCTTCCAGTCCGCAACCGCCGGATACTCGATCGGCGCGTATTCCCTGGTCGTTCCTTCCATCCGGATCGCGCCGGTTCCGATCACGACGTCGCCGCCCTTTACGTCGACCGCCATGCCGCCCGAGGTTCCGACACGGATGAAGGTGTGGCATCCGCAGTGGACCAGCTCTTCAAGGCAGATCGCCGTAGACGGCCCTCCGATCCCGTGGCTGCACACGCTGACCCGCTCGCCCTCCATGGTTCCGGTATAGATCGTATACTCCCTGTTGGAGCTGACAAAGTGCGCATCGTCAAATTGCACCGCAATCGTCTCGCACCGGGCAGGATCCCCGCACAAAAGTACGTATTTTCCCACATCCTCTTCCGTAATGCGCAGGTGAAACTCCTTATCCTTTGAATAAACTGTACTCATGATGTTCCCTCCCTTTCCCGGAACCGGATTCCCGGGATCTGCCCCGGCATATCGGTTTTGCCGGCGTGTCCGGTCCCTGCCTGTCAGTTCAGGAATCCGCTGACAGAGCTTGCGTTGAAATCTCCGTGTGTTGTACTGGTTACAATCTGATATTCCCCGCCCGCATCAAAGGTGTACAGATCGCTCACACTGTAATGCCCTGACGGGCCGAACGCCTGAGTGTTGGAAATCCAGGTCTTGCCTTCCGCCGTCTTCAGCATATATTTTCCTGCAGGGAAGCTTTTGGTGACAGACTGTCCGGGTGCCAGGAATACAATAAACTCCTCACTTCCGTCCGATCTGAGGAACCGGTAGCAGGCAGACAGGCTGCCCGCCATCAGTATCAGCTTCGCTGTGCCCGGTCCGTAGCCCGGAAGGGGAGCTGCGGGAGCGGCAGGAGCGGAAGCGGCGGGGGCTGCAGGGGCTGCAGCACTTTTCCCGGTGGCGGCGGCTGCATAAGGAAGCCTTCCTTCCGCCATTCCATGCTCTTTGTAGTGCTGGTACAGGAGCTTTTCATTATTTCCGAATACTGCAGCGACATCCGGATAAGTTTTGAAGTAAAATGCGGGGTCAAACAGAGCGCCGTCCGGCATGACCTTCGCGCCTGCGGCGATTGCAGCCGCGGTTGCCGCGGAATAAGGAAGTCTTCCTTCCGCTTTGCCGTGGCGCACATAGTGTCCGTACAGCTCCTTCTCGCCTGTCCCGAAAACAGCGGCAGCGTCCGGATAGGTCGCAGCATAGAATGCCGCGTCAAATATTCCTCCGTCCGGCATCGCCTTCGGTGCAGCGAAAACGGTCGTTCCAAATAACAGCACCATAATCACGATCAGCATAAGAGAGATTGTTTTCTTCATATTAAACCTCCATGGTCTTGAAACATCGGATTATTATGTCTGACCAAAAGCTGCTATATACATTCTGCACTATGGAAAAACAAAAGACAATCATGTTTCCTGAAAACGTTATCCTGCACTGTGATTCCGTTCCCTCATCCGATATAATTATCTGCGGCACATGTTATTCCTGCCGTTTTCTTTGGAATAACAGTTTTATATCACCGGAAATACAGCGGGAAAAAAGCAGAAAGGAAAGGTAAATATGGGATTTTCCAAGGATTTTCTCTGGGGCGCGGCTTCCGCGGCGCACCAGGTAGAAGGTGCATATAATGAGGACGGAAAGGGCCTCGGGATCTGGGATGCTCTGACACAGGAGCCCGGGCATGTCGCGCACGGCGAGAACGGAAATGTGTCCTGCGATCACTATCACCATATGAAGGAAGACGTTGCCCTGATGAAGGAGCTGGGGCATAAGAGCTATCGGTTCTCTGTGAGCTGGCCGAGGGTCATGCCTGAAGGCACAGGCAGGGTCAACGAAAAGGGCCTTCAATTTTATATTGATCTTGTAGATGAGCTGAAAGGCGCCGGGATCGAGCCTCTGGTGACGCTCTTCCACTGGAATCTTCCGATGGCCTTATATGAGCGGGGCGGCTGGAAGAGCCCGGAGAGCCCCGAGTGGTTTGCGGAATATGCCGCTGTCGTGGGTGACGCCCTGAAGGGAAAGGTCAAATACTGGATGACCATCAACGAGCCGCAGTGCTTCGTCGGTGTCGGCATGCAGTTCGGCGTACATGCGCCGTTTGAAGAGGGAACTCCCGAAGAGATGCTGCAGGTAGCCCGCAATGTCCTTCTCGCCCACGGAAGGGCGGTGCAGGAGCTGCGCCGGATCTGCCCGGACGACATTCAGATCGGCTACGCGCCGGCAACCTCCGTCGTTGTTCCCGCGGATGAGAGCGAAGCTGCGATCGAAGAGGCAAGAAAGCAGACCTTTTCCTTTAATCCGTTTGCTTTCTCGACAACCGACGCCTGGTGGTCGGATCCTATTTTCCTCGGGCGCTTCCCCGAAGGGGCAGAAGAATATTACGGCGATAAGCTCCCTCAGTTTTCGGAGGAGGAGTGGAAAATTGTCTCCCAGCCCCTGGATTTCTACGGCTTTAATATTTACCAGGGCGGCGGCAATCCGATGCCCCCGGATCCGATGAAGTACGACCGGTACTCTTATCAGGGAAGCCCGAAGACGGCCATGGACTGGAACATCACCCCGGAGGTCATGTACTGGGCGGTCCGGTTCTTCTATGAGCGCTATCAGAAGCCTCTCCTTATCACAGAGAACGGAACTGCCTGTGCGGATCTGGTCTCTCTCGACGGAAAGGTCCATGACCCGAACAGGCAGGATTATGTACATCGCTATCTTCTGTATCTGAAGAAGGCGGTCAGTGAGGGGTACCCGGTCATCGGATACCAGTACTGGTCCATTATGGATAATTTTGAATGGGCGAGCGGGTACGACAAGCGCTTCGGCCTGATCTATGTGGATTACAGGACGCAGAAGCGCACCGTAAAGGACTCCGCTTACTGGTACAGGGAGGTTATCCGCACAAACGGAGAGTGCCTGTAAGCCCTGCCCGCAAAGCCGGATGCACGGCTCAATACTCGGTTTCGGGCTTCTCGGTGAGACCGTAGGTGTCCATGAACTCCTTCAGGTCCTCCGCACTCCGGATCAGCATAACGTCATGATACGCACCGCCGGCAAGATCCTTAAAGCCGGCGGTCGTTTCGCCTGTGCAGATGCTCTTGTGAAGAACAGGCTTCTGCAGCTGCGGATCATAGGTTTTCACTGTTTTTCTTTTGAACAGCATTTTACATATCCTCGATTTCCAGAAGCTCAATCAGGAAGTTCAGCTCTTTTCCGGCCATCTCATGGTTTGCATCGAACGTGATGGTCGCATCGTCCTTCGCGACAACCTTCACGGGGATCGGGCGTCCCTGCATGCTCTGGAGATAGACTCTCTGCCCTGCCTCGAGGTTCTCGGCGCCGGGAAGCTGCTCAAGTCCGATCGTGAAGATCGCGTCCGGATCCGCCTCTCCGTATGCTTCGGAGGGCATAAGATGAACATTTACCTTTTCGCCGGGCTGCATTTTCGCGACAGCGGCGTCAAATCCTCTGATCATCATGCCGGCTCCGCAGATAAACTCGAGCGGCTCGCCTCTGTCATAGGAGGAATCGAACTGGGTTCCGTCGTTGAAGGTTCCTCTGTAGTGAGCCCTTACCTTTTTACCGACGTTTATTCCCTCGATCGGGGGCTCGCGGTGACATCCGCCGCATCCGCCTTCGCCGTCATGCCCGCCGCAGGAATGGCCTTCGCCGTGATGGTCGTGATGATCGCAGTTTGCCCCGGTGTTCACGAGCTCGCCGCGAAGATAAGCCTCCACAGCCTCGTCCGCGCTGCCCGATGCGCCCGCGCAGAGCTCGATTCCGTTTTCCGCCAGCGCCGCCTGGGCGCCGCCGCCGATTCCTCCGCAGATCAGGACATCAATCTTCCTGCCTGCCAGAAGGGATGCCAGCGCGCTGTGGCCCGCTCCCTCGGATCCGATCACCTCGGAAGAGATTATTTTCCCATCCTCTGTTTCATAAACCTTGAAATACTCCGTGTGGCCGAAGTGCTGGAAAACATCTCCGCCGTCATAGGTTACCGCGATTCTCATTATCTGAATTCCTCCTGTTATGATTCATTTACAAGCTTGCCCGTCATGTGCTCCGGGACGAGGGCAAACATCAGTGTCCTGGGGCCTGCGTGCTCAAGTTCGCGCCTTATGTATTCCTCATCGTCCGTAAACTTGTAACTCAGAAGCCGGGCGATCTCATAAACCTTTTCCCGGTCCTCTACAAACTCGATCCTTCCGAAGGCAATAACGCTGCTGATATTGAGCGCCCACTCGCCGTCTCGCCGGTATCCGCTGTCATAGACACAGTAGGAAACCTTGTCGTGGCGCCTCATCGCGTCGATCTTATGTCCCATCCTGCCGCCGTGGAAATAGATTTTCCCGTCTTCCTCACAATAGTAATGATTGATCGGCATTCCGTAGGGATAGTCGTCATCCCCGAGGACGGACAGGACGCCTCTTGGCTCTTTCTTCAAAATCTCAATGCATGCTTCCCGCGGGAGCTCCTGTCTTTTCCTGAGCATTTCTCTGAACATCCGGCTGCCTCCTGTTCTGCTGACATCTCAGTCTATTGATTCTACCATATTCAGCATCGCGAGTGCATCCTATATAATATCTGCAGAAAGCTGCAGAGGCCTGGCCTCTTATTCATTACGGACTTGTCCCCGGCTTACTCATGTTTGAAAACACGAGAATGCGCCGGTTATTTTTCAAAATCCGTTCCGGGAAGCAGCCGGAAACACTCAGCGAAAAATGGACAAAAATGGCGAATGATTTCATATTGGCGCGGGGCGGATTTTGCTATCCTCTTCCTGTAAGAACCAAATTGATTCAGAACAGGAGGAAGCATCATGACAAAAGAAATCTACCATGCTTTATCGGACCCCAGGTATCAGGAAGCCTTTGTAGACGCGGAGGAAATGCGCTCCCGCGTGCTCTCGGACGGCACAGAGCTTGCTTATCGCTATGTACACGGCGGTTTCACAGGTACGAATGTGAAATTCAGCTTCTGCTTCCCTCGCAGGGACGCCTACAAAGGGCGTTTCTTCCAATATCTTTCTCCCTTCCCCGGGCCGGACGAGGAACTCGCCAGTCTGAACAAATCCGGCGTGGACGACATGATCGGCTTCTCCCTCCTTAACGGTGCATATTTTGTTGAGAGCAACATGGGCTCTGCAGCCATGTTCGGTCCGAACGGTGACGATACCGACCGCTGGAAATCCAGCGCGGCGGTGGCCGAATACAGCCGCACCATGGCGCAGGAAATCTATGGCGGCTCCCGCCCCGTCGGTATCGTCTTCGGTGGGAGCGGCGGGGGGTAAAAGACCAGGGCCTGCATCGAAAACACCGACGCCTGGGAGGGGGCGGTGCCCTTCGTGATCGGCTCTCCGGCTTCTCTGCCCAACACCATCACCATGCACGCACAGGGCCAGCGCGTCCTGCGCAATGCATTCGGCAAAATTCTTAACAACCTGGATGCCGGCGGAAGCGGCAACGCTTACGAAGGCCTGAACGAGACCGAGGCGCAGATGCTGCGCGAGCTCACGGATATGGGATTCCCGCCCATGGCCTGGTATGTGGAAGCCGGCGGCCTGATCGACGACGGATCGCTCCCGGTTCTGACTCCCGGTGTCAAGATGTCAGATCCCGCATACTTTAAGGAATTCTGGGAAGTGCCCGGCTACATGGGCGCGGACCCGGAGAGCAGCGCTTCCCGTGACCGCCTGCAGTTTAAGGCAGTCGTGAAAGGCGTGCACCTGCCCGGACAGCCGGAGAGCCCGGAGCAGGGGGGTGAGTTTGAGGGACGCAACGGCGGGGATGACGCCTGGAAGAAGATGCTGACAGACGGCAAGGACGCCTGGATCGAGCTGGAGAAGCTTCCGGAGGGCGGCGACCTGTATCTGAGGGGCGTGAACCTGACCCTCCTGACCGGCGCAGCGCAGGGCAA
>ODAI010323211.1_pt1 | contig 48190 bp, 47 predicted proteins | sample 1539321 | NCBI WGS metagenome assembly ODAI01 (sample SAMN02144231, study PRJEB22623) | gut metagenome | biome: sheep rumen | host: Ovis aries | place: New Zealand
AAACGTAAAATCTGTTCAAATTCTTCGAGCGCATTCATAATTGTTGATTTAAAGTATCTCCTTTGCAATCCATGCACATGCCTCTGCATCGGCAAGTGCGTGGTGATGGTTCTTTAAGTTATATCCACAAGCTTCTGCAACAGTTTGGAGTTGGTGGTTCTCCAAATCAGGGAAGACACGACGAGAAGCACAAAGCGTGTCAAGGAACTCATAGTCGGGATAGTCCATCTGATAGCAGCGGAATACAGCTTTCAGGCAGCCCTCGTCGAAAGGCTTGTTGTGAGCCACCAGTGGTAAGCCTTCTATCAGTGGACTAACCTTAGCCCACACCTCAGGAAACAACGGGGCATCGTCCGTATCAGCATAACTCAGTCCGTGAACTTGATGGCACCAGTAATTATAATAGTTTGGCTCGGGCTGAATGAGGGAATAGAAAGAATCGACAATCTCACCATTCCTGACAATGACAACTCCTACGGAACAAACTGAACTACACTCGCTGTTCGCCGTCTCGAAATCTATTGCAGCAAAGTCTTTCATCTTCAATCTTCTTTATTATAGTTCTCCCACATCGTTTTTACTATCTCCTTCATCTCATCGCGAAGCGAAAGCGGCTCAAGAACTTCCACATCAGCTCCATTCCAAAGCAGTTCCTGAACGAAATCGTACTGAGGACAAAGGAAGTACCTGAAGATGCTGTATTCTTCGTTTGTCTCTATTTCTTCCTGCGTATCATGAAGTCTCAGGTCACGGAAGTAGTTGGCCTGACTGGCTTTGACTTTGAGCAGAACTCTCTGAGGTTTGGCACTTGAATCGACAAAGACGCCGAAGTAATTTTTGAAGTAATTCTCCGCACTCCAGTCTTCGGGCATCGCAAAGGTTTCTTCTTTTATTTGTAGATCCAGAATGCGGTCCAGGCAGAACGTGAGAAGTATTTGCCCTCTCCTGGCAATCATATACCAGCGCTGACGATACAGTTTCACAAGGTATGGCTCTACATCGTAGCAACTTTCCTCGTTTCTCCAATAAGTGTGATATTTGATGTTGATAACTCTGTTTTCCTTCATTGCCTCGATGATGGGCTGAAGGAACTCACGACCGGAAGGCACATATTCGAGCTGGACACGATCCTTGATGCGCTGGCTGTTGGCCAGAGCATTGCTCACACAAAAGGTGTCGAAGAGCCACAAACGTCGCTGGTCTCTTCTGAACTCCTTTTCATCTTTAATATAATAGCGATACTCGCCACAATTCTCGTTCTCGATGTCGATGTCGAAAATGTCTTCTATGACGTTGCGCCAATTATCGAATGTGCGCTTTGGCAATTCTTCACCCTGACTAAGGTCATCGTCAACCCATAACTCGTTCAGTTCCTTGAACGAAATCTTATGATGGCGAAGGATTGTATCCAACACCCAGACGTATTTCCTCATCAAGCCAGGACCTCGCTCTTCTCTATTTTCTTTCATAACTCGAAGATTTTTCTGCAAAGTTACGGAAAAGCTATGAAAATCTGTGGCAGAGGTTTTGCGAAAGTAGTATTCTCTGCATAAAATTATATTCTGCATACTTATTTTTTCAAGTTTTTTTGTACCTTTGCAGCAGGAAACGACTTATATATATTAAAGAATATGGGAAAGATTAACTGCATAGGCATCCTCACCAGTGGTGGTGATGCTCCTGGAATGAACGCCGCAATCCGCGCAATAACAAGAGCCGGCATTGCCAATGGTTTTCGCATCATGGCTATCTATCGCGGCTACGAAGGACTCATCAACGACGAGATCAAGGAGTTCACGACAGAAAACGTGAGCAACATCATACAGAGAGGTGGAACGATTCTCAAGACAGCTCGAAGCAAGGAGTTCGAGACGCCTGAAGGTCGTCAGAAAGCCTACGAGAACATGCAGAAGCGGGGCATTGATGCTCTTGTAGTCATTGGCGGCAACGGCTCGCTGACTGGCGCTCGCATCTTCGCTCAGGAATATGATGTGCCTTGCATCGGTCTGCCTGGAACAATCGACAACGATTTGAACGGCACAGACAGTACGATTGGCTATGACACCACTCTGAACACCATCACGGAATGCGTGGACAAGATTCGCGACACAGCCACCTCGCACGAACGAATCTTCTTTGTTGAAGTGATGGGGCGCGACGCCGGATTCCTTGCCCAGAACAGCGCCATTGCTGCTGGAGCCGAGGCTGCCATCATACCGGAAGACACGACTGGAGCCGACCAACTGGAGCACTTCATCGGTCGCGGCATTCGCAAGAGCAAGTCCTCGAGCATCGTGATTGTGAGTGAAAGTCCCAAGTGTGGAGCTCTCTACTATGCTGAACGCGTCAGAAAGGAGTATCCGGAATATGATGTCCGCGTCTCCATCCTTGGACACCTGCAGAGAGGTGGCAGCCCAAGTGCAGGCGACCGCATCCTGGCAAGCCGACTCGGTTGTGGCGCCATCCAGGCTTTCCTTGAAGGGCAGCGCAACATCATGATTGGCATCAAGAACGACGAGGTGGTTTATGTTCCTTTCAGCAACGCCATCAAGAGCGACAAGCCTATCAAGAAAGAACTCATCGACGACCTCGCAGTACTCAGCATTTAGTCCTCCTTTTAACGGAAGACAACTATGAACTCATAACTATGAACTATGAACTATATTAACTCCCTTCTGCAATTCCTCGACAACTCGCCTGTGAACTTCCTGGCCGTCGAGACTATTAGTAAGCAACTCCAAGAGGCAGGCTTCGAGCGTCTTGATGCCTGCGACAAGCTTGGCAAGATGAAGCCAGGCAAGCAGTTCTTCCTCACGAAGAACGACTCGTCCGTCTATGCCTTCCGTATTGGCACAGAACCTCTTAGCGAGGCTGGCTTCCACATGATTTGTGCACATTGCGACTCGCCTACTTTCCGCATCAAACCTAATGCCGAGATGACGGGCGATGGCGGTATCGTTCGCCTCAATACAGAGGTTTATGGCGGTCCCATCATGAGCACTTGGTTCGACCGTCCACTCACCCTTGCAGGCCGCGTTATTGTGCGCTCGAAGGATGTGATGAAGCCCGTCACAAAGCTCCTGCATGTTCGCCGCCCCTTGCTGCAAATCAGCAACCTCGCCATCCACTTCAACCGTCAGGTGAACGATGGCGTGAAGCTTAGCAAGCAGAAGGACATGCTGCCCATCCTCGGCATCATCAAGGATGAGTTGGAGAAAGGCAACCTGCTCCTGAACCTGATTTGCGAAGAGCTGAAGGTGAAGCAGAAGGACATTCTCGACTTCGACCTCTACCTTGCCGATGCCACTCCAGCCTGCACTTTCGGCATTCACGACGAGTTCATTTCAAGTGGACGACTCGATGACCTCAGCATGGTTCATGCCGGACTGCAGGCTCTCTTGCAAAGCGGAAAGAAGACGCCAAAGGTAACGCAAGTGCTTGCCATCTTCGACAATGAAGAGACGGGCTCGCAGACAAAGCAAGGTGCTGGCAGTCCGTTCCTGGCAAGCCTCATCGAGCGCATCGTTCTGGCTCAAGGCGGCACAACTGAGGACTTCCATCGTAGCATCGAGAAGGCTTTCATGGTGTCTGCCGATAACGCTCATGCCTGGCATCCGAACTATAGTGAGAAGTACGACCCAACGAATCATCCTGTGCTTGGAGGTGGGCCTGTCATCAAGTTCAATGCCGCCCAGAAGTATGCAAGTGATGCAGTTTCAGCAGCCGTTTTCGCAGGACTCTGCGAGAAGGCAGGCGTACCATGCCAGCGTTTCGTGAACCATAGTGATGTGGCAGGCGGAAGCACACTTGGCAACATCCTTGCCTCTTCGCTTCCCGTCAAAGGCGTCGATATGGGCAATCCCCTGCTGGCCATGCACAGTTGCCGCGAAACAGCCGCTGTGGCGGACCATCTCTATTGCATAAAAGCCTTCACGACATTCTACGAAGAATAACGAAGATTTTCTGCAAAAAGATTGGAGTGGAACAATAATTATTGTACTTTTGCAAAGGAATTAAGAACAAAAGGTTATGACAGCAGTACAACTAAATGCGATGAACACCGAGCTTTGGCAAAGCATTGGAGCCATAGCCGACAGCGAGCCGTTGATGAGACGTCTGACCCGCTATGCTAAGAAACTGTTGAAGGAACGCGAAGCCGATCCTACGCTTATGACGAAGGAAGAGTTCTTCAATAAGATTGAAAGAGCCGAGAAGCAGCCAGGCAAAAGTTTTGCAAGTGTAGAAGAACTCGACAAATATATTCGCGCGTTATGAGCCGATATACGGTTATCATCAAAGAGGAAGCACAAGCAGACTTGAAAAAATTGCTTCGCTCTGAACCGAAAGCATATAAAAAGGCCATAGGACTTATAGGTGAACTTTATGAGCACCCACAAACCGGATTGGGTCATCCCGAACCGCTAAAAGGCAAGCCGGAAGGGCGATGGAGTCGCCAGATATCGAAGAAGCATAGGCTTATCTATCGCATTTTCGAGACGGAAGTCCATGTGGATGTTCTCACTGCCTACGGGCATTACGACGACAAGTAAGTTTACTCCTTGAATATACAGAAACAAAAAGTGGCAGGCCTGCAACAAAGCAAACCTGCCACTTTTATGAATAAATATATAGTGTGTCGTTCAATCTTCAATCTTCAATTAATTGCAGAAACTCGTCTTCGCTCATGATGCGGATGCCGAGCTTCTGGGCTTTCTCGAGTTTGGCAGGTCCCATGTTGTCGCCGGCAAGGATGAAGCTTGTCTTGTTGCTGATACTGCCTACGTTCTTGCCGCCATGCTGCTCGATGAGGGCTTTGTATTCGTCTCGGCTGTGATGCTGGAAGACGCCACTTATGACGATTGACTGCCCTGCAAGTTTATCGGATTGAGCCTGCTTCTGTTGCTCACCGATTTCCATCTGAAGGCCATATCCGCGAAGACGCTCCACGAAGGCTCTATTGACGGGATTGGCAAAGTACTGGATGACGCTATCAGCAATCACTTCGCCTATGCCATTTACTTGCATCAGACTTTCCTTCGAAGCCTCTGCCACCTTATCCATACTACCGTAATATCGGGCCAGAGTCTTGGCAGCAATCTCGCCTACGAAACGGATTCCGATTGCATAGAGAACACGCTCGAAAGGCACCTTCTTACTCTCTTCGATGCTGGCCAATATCTTACGGACGCCCTTATTGTCAGTCGCGAGCGGGTCGGCAATCTGTTCCTCTTTCAACTCATAGAGGTCGGCAGCATCATGAATAAGCCCTTGCCGATAGTAGTCGTCAACCGTCTCAGGTCCAAGCGAAGTGATGTTCATTGCCTTGCGACTGATGAAGTGCTCTATTCGGCCAAGAATGAGTGGCGGACAGCCTGTATCGTTCGGACAACAATGTGCAGCCTCGCCTTCATAGCGGACGAGCTTCGAGCCACAAACGGGGCAGCGCTCAACGAAAGATATAGGGGCAAGGGGCAGGGGGCAAGGGGCAAGAGGATTGTTTTCAGAAGAGGCTTGAGGACCATCACAACTCCTTTGCTCCTTGTCCCGTGCCTCCGGCTCCTTTTTCCCAACTATCTTCGGAATAATCTCGCCTCCCTTTTCCACAAGGACACGATCGCCCACATGAAGGTCAAGACTGGCCATCACATCGGCATTGTGGAGGGTTGCCCTGCGAACTTGAGTGCCAGCCAACTGCACAGGATCCATGTTAGCAACAGGCGTCACAGCCCCAGTTCTGCCGACCTGAAAGACAACCTGCCTGAGTGTTGTCTCTGCCTGTTCTGCCTGGAACTTATAGGCAATCGCCCATCGAGGACTTTTGGCAGTCATGCCGAGACTCTTCTGCTGAGCCAACGAATTGACTTTCAGTACGACACCATCGGTTGCGACAGGCAAGTTACGACGTTCTTGGTCCCAATAATCGATATACTCATACACTCCTTCCAAAGTGCTGACCAGCCTCATGTTCTTGCTCACCTGAAAGCCCCATCTGGCCGCAGCTTCGAGGTTCTGATAGTGACCGTCGCCAGGAATGCCTTCACCTAATAAATAATAAAGGTAAGCATCGAGGCCTCTTTGTGCAACAATACTGCTGTTCTTGCTCTTCAGGGTGCCTGAAGCTGCATTTCTGGGATTGGCAAAGAGCGGCTCTCCTGCCTCTTCTCGCTCTGCATTGAGGCGGTCGAAGGAGCTCCAAGGCATCAGGACCTCGCCACGAATCTCGAACTGACGGGGCCAGTCACCATCTTTGGGGAGTTGCAGGGGAATGCTTCGAATGGTTCGCACATTTGCAGTCACATCGTCGCCTTGCACGCCATCGCCTCTCGTCACAGCTCGGACAAGCCTTCCATCCTCATAATGAAGACTGATGCTAAGGCCGTCGAACTTCAGTTCGCAACAAATCTGGAAAGGTGCTCCCATCAGGCCTTCGCTCACTCTTTTCCAGAAGTCGGCCACCTCTTCGCGATTGTAGGTATTGCCGAGAGAAAGCATAGGACGAGTGTGTACAAACGTCTCGAACTCGTTGTTGAGGTCGCTTCCCACACGTTGCGAAGGGCTGTTGGGGTCGAACATCTCAGGGTGCTTAGCCTCGAGGTCCTGCAGTTCGTGCATCATGAAGTCGAACTCCTGGTCGGAAATGACAGGATTGTTCTCCACATAATAGCGGTAGTTATGCTGGTGCAGCTCATCTCGCAGCTGCAATATGCGCGCTTTCTCGTCCACCATTCCCATTTACCTTTTAACCATTTACGATTTACTATTTATGAGCCAGTGGCCGCCTTTCGCTCCTCCAACACGGCTAACAATCCCTCCTTCTCGCATTTGACGAATATTCTTCTTTACGCCACTTTCCGAAAGGCCTGTAATTTCCTGCAACTCCTTGATGGTAATGTTCGGATTTTCACGCATTGCCATAAGGATTTTCTGGTTACTTTTAGGGTTACCTTTCTGGTTACTTTCTTTCATTTCCTTTAGCGCTTGCTTCAAGCAACGAAGCATAAAGGCAATAAAGGATGTACTGTTTGCCTCGCTATCACTTTGAGCAATCACGTCATAGTACTCTTGCTGATGTTCTTTGACAATTGACTCAACAGGAATCCAAGCAAAGATAGGGTTCCACTGCATCAGGAGCAAAGTTTGCCACATACGCCCCATACGTCCGTTCCCATCAGCAAAAGGATGGATGAACTCGAATTCATAGTGGAACACACACGACTTGATGAGCGGATGCACCTTCGTCTTCTTCACCCAATCAAGCAACTCTGCCATCAATATTGGCACTCGTTGGGCTGGAGGAGCCAAATGGATACATTTCTCACCATCGAACACACCCACTCCGCCCTGACGATAACGTCCATTCTCTCTGACCAGATCTGTCATCATGAGTTTGTGAGCCTTCAACAAGTCCTTCTCTTTGTAGGGATTCAGTTCGAGCAGCAAATTATATGCGTCGATGGCGTTCTTCACCTCTTGAATCTCGTTTGGAGCGCCCAACACACGTTTGCCTTCCAGAATGGCAGTCACCTGCTCTATCGAAAGCGAGTTATTTTCTATTGCCAGAGAAGACTGAATGGTTTTGATACGATTCGCCTTACGGAGGTGAGGAGTTGGCAAATGATCGGCCATCGCCGTAAGACCGCCAACCATTTCTGCAATATCAGCCACGAATGAGGCTATTTCCTCTGTTATTGTGAACGGGGGTATGTAAGTCGGTTCCTTCATCCTGCTTGTTTTCTTCTGCAAAGATACAAAAAATGCACCAAAGTCGTGCCGAAAACTGATAAAAAATGCTCAACAATAGTGCATTTTTCTTCCTGACTTGTAAGATTGGTTCAAGATATGCCAGAATACATTTAGTCATAGAGTGTCATACTGAAGTCATATTGAAGTCATATTGAACGCTAATTGATTACAGCAATCTGCGAACCACACTAAGTATTAGATCAATTGAATAGAATGGTTAGAAAATAATCACTTGAGAACGTGACTGCCCGTTTGGGACGATGGCAGAAACGGGATGACTTGTGCTGTGAAAAAGGGGGAAAGGTGCTGTGAAAAAGGATTGGACGTGCAGTCGATTCCGTTCCAACACGCCCGACCGCATATGTTAGGGCGGCCGCCCCAATATATCAGGGCACCCGACCTTATATGTGAGAGCGGCCGCCCCAAATCCGATTTTTCACTTTCTGTGCATGGACGAAGAAAAGGTAGGAAGCGGCTCCTCGTTCCTTAGAACCTGATGAAGAACAAACTTCCGAAAGTTGAGACATATAATTACATGTGATGAGTGACGAGTGTTTTTGATTCCTTTGAGATTTTTAAGCGATATTTATTTTAATATATCGAGAAAAATGCGTATATTTGCAGAGTAAATTCAAGAAACGCAACATGACTAAGAAACAAGCACTACAACTATTCGAGCAGCGCAAAGTCCGTACGATTTGGGACGATGAGCAAGAAAAATGGTATTTCTCAATAGTCGATGTCTGTGAAGTCCTTACTGACAGCAAGGATGCATTAACAGCACGCAAGTACTGGAACAAGTTGAAACAGCGTCTGAAAGAGGAAGGAAATGAAACGGTGACAAATTGTCACCAGTTCAAACTCCGTGCTGCCGACGGCAAGATGCGATTGACGGATGTGGCTGATACTGAGCAACTTTTCCGCTTGATTCAATCAATACCTTCCCCAAAAGCTGAGCCTTTCAAGCAATGGATGGCACAAGTTGCAAGTCAGCGAATTGACCAAATGCAAGACCCTGAACTAAGCATAGACCAGGCCATTCTTGACTACAAACGTTTAGGTTACAGCGATGCCTGGATTAACCAGCGCATCAAGAGCATAGAGGTTCGCAAGGAACTGACGGACGAATGGAAGCGGACAGGAGTGCAGGAAGGGTTGGAATATGCTTCGCTGACTGACATCATCACTCGCGAATGGAGCGGTTTTACCACCAAGCAATACAAGCGCCACAAAGGCTTGAAGAAGGAAAACCTTCGCGACAACATGACCAACCTTGAAATAGCCCTCAACATCTTGGCTGAAGCCTCTGCAACAGAACTCTCCAAGCAACGCGACCCCAAAGGCTACGAAGGTCAGGCAAGAGTTGCCCAAGAAGGTGGCAGCGTAGCAAAAGCCGCCCGCACACAACTGGAAAGCAAACTTGGCCGCACCATCATCTCCAAATCCAAAGCCAGCGACCACCTGCTGCCAGAAGAGGAAGAAGATTAACCAAGACAACGAATAACTCGCCACTCATCAGGTCACTCATCAGGGTCTACATTGCTGATAATCTTTGTATTACAACCCAAACCTGATGACTGAAGAATGTTTTTGATTTCTTCTCGTTTCTGAGGGATTACAGTTTTTTCATCAAAAAAGTTAGCTATCTCTTTTTGTATATAAAATCTTTTTTTTAACTTTGCAAGCGAAAGGACATGAATTGCCTCAGTGGAGGAGTCCAATCTAATCTTATTGGAATTATATAACAAGCGTTTGCTTTGTTCGGATAGTTTTACGAATCTACCACATTCTTAAAATTCCAATCCTAAAGAATAAGTTGCAAACGTCTGTGCGTTAAGCATGGGCGTGACTTATCTGGATTGGTAGGCTTGTGGTAGAGCCTGTAAAGCTTGGATGAGAAAAATCGTTCATGCTTTCTTTGTGTTCTATCTAAAAAGCCTGCCTTCTCCGAAGATAAGCATAACGCATAATGCATAAGATATGGCAAAAAAGTACGCAAAAAGTAGCGAAACCATAACAGAAGGTCTTTTTAGAAAATTCTATGGGGCCACAACTTTTATTGAAAAAAGTGCTATTCCAAAAGAATATGGTTTCAAATCAAAAAAAAACAACAAGGAGTTGGGCTACCCTGATTTCTTCTATGAAACAGACAAGTATGTCATCGTAGTAGAAGCTAAGCCTCTAATTAAGAACTTTAAAGAAGCATGCATCGAAGCGAAGTACTACGCAAAGGAAAATGCTATTACTAAAGATATATTTGCGATAGGAATAGCCGGTCAAACTGAAGAAGAATACAAAGCTGGCTTATTTTATATTATTGATGGAGAATCATTGAAAGAGTTCGAGAGCGACGGAAAGCTCTTGAGCTTGGATGATATTGACAAAATATATAAGAAGATTAAGTACTCTGATAAGATTTCAAATGAAGCACTTAAGAAGAAACTAAAGTTACTTAACGAGACTTTTCACCAATATCAAATCAAGGATGCCGAACGTAGCCTGTTTTTCTCGGGTCTAATGATTGCATTAAAAGACGATAACTTCATTGGTAGTTATAGAGGGGTTAAACCTCCTAACGAAAGCCAACAGAAGTCTGCACTAAACAAGCTCATCCCTGCGCACTATCTTAATGAAAAGATAATTGATTCCATAGTGAGTCAGATATCTGATAAAGCAAATAGCTACTCTAAGGAGTTTCATTGGAAAGATCGTTTCTCATTTATTCGGAACATTGATATCCCCTTGGACATCTATATCAGTATAATCAGTGATATTGAAAAAAACATTTTTATCCCATTTAGGGAGGATGAGAAACAAGATATCCTAAGCCGCGCTTATAAGATATTTCTTTCAAGAGCCGGTAAAATGGAGAACAAAAACATCATTCTTACCCCTGATCACATCAAGAAGCTCATGATAGATTTGGCAAGATTAGATGTAACAGACAAGGTATTAGACACATGTACTGGTTCAGGTGGTTTCTTAATGGAATCCTTGGAACAATTAGTTGGAATGGCTATGGGAAATGGAACGACAATCAATGAAATAATAAACAACCAACTTATTGGAGTTGAATCCGACCCTACATTATTTGCTTTAGCTTGCTCAAATATGTTCTTACACAATGATGGACGTTCAAAGCTTATATACGGAAGTAGTTTGCCAAATGGTAATAATGATAATGTCATAGAATATATAAAATCACTAAAGGCTAATAAATGTATCATTAATCCCCCCTACGAGAATAATTTACCTATTCAATTTGTTGAGCAAGCAATTGAATATCTAGAATCAAATGGTAAGTTAGTCGTCATTATGCCTACAACAACTTTGAACAAAAACCTCTGTGGAAGGACAATAGAGATTCTAAAGAAAGCTCGTTTGGATTTTGTAATAAAGATGCCTGAGCATTTGTTCTCTGAACAAGGACGAACAGTAAATACTTCAATCTTCGGTTTTACCAAAACACGACATCATCCCTCCGATAAGGTAATATTCTATGACATGCAAGATGATGGTCATGTTTCTGTTCAGCATAAAGGAAGGGTTGATAAATATGGTAAATGGGCAATTATTAAAGATACAATTATCGAACGTATAGTTAATAACAATCCTCAAGTCGGGAAATATGAAATGCGTCCTATTTTCAAAGGTAAAACCTTGAATTGTTATGGTTTTAAGGAACGACATCATAATAATGTTAATTTCATACGGTTTGGCGATTTGTTCAACACCGAGAAAAGGGGAAGTCTGGCAAGCGAAAATGCAGAACCAGGTGATTATCCTTTTATCACAGCATCTGAAGAATGGAAGACCAATTCTTCTTACGATCAAGAAGGCGAAGCAATTATCTATGCCGTAGCAGCCTCCGGTTCATTGGGACGATGTCATTATGTTAGTGGAAAATTCGTAGCAAGTAATCTGTGTCTTGTTCTTACTCCTAAAAACCCCATGAAATACCCCATTAATATGTTGTTTTACTCATTATATTTAAACGCCATAAGACAAGAAATTAGAAATGAAATCGCTGATGGAACTTCAAAATTAACAATATCTGTCGATGATTTAGACAATTATCTAATCGAGTATATTTCCATAAGTACACAAAATCAAATAGCAAGTGATTACAAGAAGAACGTTCTTAAACTAAAAGAGAAGTTCATAAAAGCACAAAAAGAAATTGATGAAAAACTTAAAGCACTATAAGACAACAAATATCACACCTTTTCAAAAGTATAACATTACACATTATGAATTGATGATAAACCTATATGATTCAGAAAAAGATAACAATTTCCAGTAACGGGTCCGCCTTTAAATCAAAATAGGCAGAGTCGAGGAGAATGCCTGTTTTTCTATTTAGAAAAGATACTACTCGAGGTCATCAAGCCTATCTATTAGGCCCTTGACCTTCCACTATGGTCATATAGCCCTGCTTCATAAGAGCGGGGCTTTATTTTTGCTTTTTCTTCAAAAAGTTTTCATAATTCATATTTTATTTGTAATTTTGCAGCGCGAATAAAATAAAGAATAAGACAATTAGAAATGCAGATACTGAGAAAATAAGGAAATAAGAAATGTAGGAAATAAGAACGGGAAGGCTATAGGCTTTTCTAATTCTTTGAATCTTACAATATCTAATTCTCTAAATATCTTATTTTCTAATTCGATGCAAACTATATGGCACAAAATAAATTCCGCGGGCTTGGCGTCGCTCTCATCACTCCCTTTCAGGCAGACGGGAGCATCGACTTCGACGCGCTCGATAGACTGGTAGAGTACCAGATAAAGGGAAGGGTTGACTTCCTCTGCATCATGGGCACCACTGCCGAGACTCCTACGCTGAGCCGCGAAGAGAAAAGATTGTTGAAGGAACGCTTGGTGGAACGTGTGGCTGGCCGTGTGCCCCTGCTGATGGGATGCGGCGGCAACAATACGGCTGCCATCCTGGATGAGTTACAAAACGAAGATTGGAAGGGCATCGACGGCGTGCTGAGCGTCTGTCCCTACTACAACAAGCCCTCGCAAGAAGGCCTCTACCAACACTTCGCAGCTATAGCAAAGGTAAGTCCAGTGCCTGTCGTGCTCTACAACGTGCCTGGCAGAACTGGCGTCAACATGACGGCTGAGACGACACTCCGACTGGCCCGCGAGTTCGAGAACATCGTAGCCATCAAGGAGGCAAGCGGCAACATCACGCAGATGGATGACATCATCAAGAACAAGCCTCAGCACTTCGACGTGATTAGTGGCGACGATGGCATCACCTTCCCGCTCATCACCCTCGGGGCAGTAGGTGTCATCAGCGTGATTGGCAACGCTCTGCCAGCCGAGTTCAGCCGCATGGTACGACTTGCTCTCAGAGGAGAGTACAGTTCGTCGCTGACCATCCACCACAAGTTCACAGAGCTCTTCAAGCTGCTCTTCGTCGATGGCAACCCAGCAGGCGTGAAGGCCATGCTCAGCGAGATGGGAATGATACAGAATGTCCTCCGTCTGCCCCTCGTCCCCACCCGACTCACCACGATGGAGAAGATAAGCCAGATAGTGAGGGAGCTGGGGTACTGACCATTGAACATTGACCATTGAACATTAAAAGTCAAAAGTCTCAATAACCAATAAACAATAACCAATAAACACTTAAAAGTTCAACATCTATGGTTTATTCACACGAAGTACAAAACATGTGTTGTGTGGCCAAGGGTCCCAACCATGGTCCTGCTCCCATCCCTGAAGAGGGCAAGTGGGTTCAGGCAAAAGAAATCAAGGACATCAGCGGTCTGACTCACGGCATTGGCTGGTGCGCTCCTCAGCAAGGCGCTTGTAAGCTGACGCTCAACGTGAAGGACGGCGTTATCGAAGAGGCTCTCGTAGAGACAATCGGTTGCTCTGGTATGACTCATTCTGCTGCTATGGCAAGTGAGATTCTTCCCGGCAAGACCATCCTCGAGGCACTCAACACCGATCTGGTTTGCGACGCCATCAACACCGCTATGCGCGAGCTCTTCCTCCAGATTGTCTATGGTCGCACACAGAGCGCCTTCTCAGAAGGTGGCTTGATGATTGGTGCTGGCCTCGAAGACCTTGGCAAGGGCCTCATCTCCCAGACCGGTACCCTCTATGGTACTAAGGTCAAGGGCACACGCTACCTGCAGCTCACCGAAGGCTACATCACCAAGATGTTCCTCGACAAGGACGACCAGGTTTGCGGTTACGAGTTCGTTCACATGGGCAAGTTCATGGATGCCATCAAGAAAGGCGTTCCTGCTGACGAGGCCCTGAAGAGTGTCACTGGCACTTACGGCCGCACAAAGGCTGAAGACGGTGCAGTGAAGAGTATTGACCCACGTAAAGAATAGGAGGAATACATTATGATTAGAGAAGTGAAATTCGAGTCACAAGACCGTCGTATCAAGCAGATTCTTGCTTGCTTGAACAAACATGGTATTGCTTCTATCGAAGAGGCCAACCAGATTTGCGAGGCTGCAGGCCTTGACCCCTACAAGACTTGCGAAGAGACACAGATGATTTGCTTCGAGAACGCTAAGTGGGCTTACGTGGTAGGTACCGCTATCGCTCTGAAGGAAAAGGCAAAGGATGCCGTAGAGGCAGCCAACTATATCGGCGAAGGTCTGCAGAGCTTCTGCATTCCTGGCTCTGTTGCTGACGACCGTAAGGTAGGTATTGGTCACGGTGAGCTCGCAGCCCGTCTGCTCAGTCCCGAGACAAAGTGCTTTGCTTTCCTGGCAGGTCACGAGAGCTTCGCAGCAGCTGAAGGTGCCATCAAGATTGCTCAGATGGCCAACAAGTCAAGGCCAGCCGACAAGCCCCTGCGTTGCATCCTCAACGGCTTGGGCAAGGACGCAGCCATGATCATCAGCCGCATCAACGGCTTCACATACGTTCAGACGCAGTTCGACTACTTCACTGGCGAGCTGAAGGAAGTGAAGCGCATCGCTTACTCGAACGGTCCTCGTGCCGCAGTGAACTGCTATGGTGCCGATGACGTACGCGAAGGCGTGGCTATCCTTTGGAAGGAAGATGTTGACGTCAGCATCACCGGTAACTCCACCAACCCCACCCGCTTCCAGCATCCCGTTGCAGGTACTTACAAGAAGGAGCGCATCCGTGCAGGTAAGGCTTACTTCAGCGTAGCAAGTGGTGGTGGTACAGGTCGTACGCTTCATCCCGACAACATGGCAGCAGGTCCCGCTTCTTACGGCATGACCGACACGCTGGGCCGCATGCACTCTGACGCTCAGTTTGCAGGTTCAAGCTCAGTGCCCGCTCACGTTGAGATGATGGGCTTCCTCGGCATCGGCAACAACCCAATGGTAGGTTGCTCTGTTGCTTGTGCAGTTCAGGCAGACCTCTACCTGAACAAGAAGTAAATAGCTCTCCCCCCTTCCCCTCTTTTTTGAGGAGAGGGGGGATTTTATTCTTCTATACCATGAGGGCAAGGTATTTGAGTTTACTTTGTTTGGTTGTTTTGTTGGTTTCCTGTTCTAAACGCGAGGCCAAGAACAAAGTGGATGACTTGCCTGAGATATACCCTGATTACATTGGGGTAACTGTTCCTGCGAACATTTGTCCTTTGAACTTCTCTGTGCCTGATGCAGAGCATATTCAAGTTGTCATACTGAATGACCGGGAAGACAGCGTGGTTAAAAGCGGAACTAATCACGTGAAGTTGCCCAACAAAGCGTGGCATAATTTGCTTTTAAACACGTCATCTTTGACTGTTACCGTAAGTGTCTGGGACAAAGAACATCCTGATGGCGTCACTTACAAACCCTTTATTATCCATGTTGCCAAGGATGAGATTGACCCTTGGATAGCCTATCGTTTGCTGCCTCCAGGCTATGAGAGTTGGAACAGAATGGGCATTTATCAGCGAAACCTGACCAACTTCGACGTAGAGCCTATCATCGAGAACTCGCAAAATAACTACGGATGCGTGAATTGTCACTCGTTTGCCAACTACAATCCGGAAGACTTTACTTTCCATGCCAGAGGCAAGAATGGCGGCACCATCGTGATGCGAGACGGCAAGATGAAGAAGGTGGACATCAAGGAGATGAGTGGCGGCAGACATGGCTCCTACAACATCTGGCATCCGTCGAAGCGATACATTGCTTTCTCAAGCAACTCTACGCATCAAGCTTTTTATGGGCAAAGCAAAAACAAAATTGAGGTCTATGACTTGTGGTCAGATCTCATCGTTTATGATATTGATAACGAAAAAGTCCTGCAGGACAAAAGATTCACCGACAGCCTGAATCTCGAGATGTTCCCTTCCTTCTCGCCCGATGGCAAATGGCTCTACTTCAGTACAGCCAAACCCGTGAACATGCCGATGGAGACCGACAAACTTCATTACAGCATCGTGCGTGTTCCTTTCGACGAAAAGACCGGAGGATTGGGAGAAATTGACACCGTTTACAGCGCTTACGAGCAGGGCGGAACAGCCATGATGCCTCGCCTGACACCCGATGGCAGATATATGCTCTTCTCGCTTGGCGAATGCGGAGGTTACAACCTTTATCACATGGAATCAGACCTCAAGATGATGGACCTGCAAACAGGAGAGATGGTTCCTACAGACATCTTGAACAGCCCTAGGGCAGAGAGTTTCCATGCTTGGAGCAGCAACGGGAAGTGGATGATGTACGTCACCAAAAGGTTTGACGGACGTTATACTCGCCTAATGCTTGCATACTGGGACGGGAAGCAGTTCCACAAGCCTTTCCTCCTGCCACAAGAAAACCCGGAGGACAACATCCAGCTATTGATGGCATACAATGTACCAGAATTCATCAAGGCACCAGTTGTCGTCTCGAAAGACGAATTGGCGAGGTTCTTTACTAAAGAATAATGAAGAAGCTTAACATTATATATTATTCTGCACTTCTGGTATTGATGCTTGTCTTCGTCATATATACCGTCACGAAGTTTCCCTATACCTATATAACAATGGAGGGCGACGACTTCTGGGTGCTGACAAAGGACTACTGGCAACAGAAGTTGGCGATGCTTCCCGCCTTTACCAATTGGCTTGCCGACTTCCTGATGCAATTCTATCGTTCTCCTTATATCGCTGCAACAATCCAAGCATTGGTACTTGGAATGATTGGGGTGCTGGCTCATGCCGTTCTAATGAAGCTTTTAGGAAACAAGCGGGGCTTTTGCTGGCTGGCGCTCCTACCTCCTGTCCTGCTTGCTTTTTATTGCACGTTCAGCCTTTCGTTTCAGTTGCAATGCCTTTTCTCCTTTGCCCTCTTGCTGATATATGTTTCTCTGAAGAGTTTCAAGTGGCGGCTTCTCTGCGGCTTGCTTTGTGTTCCACTTGGCTTCCTGCTGATGCGTACGCCCCTGCTGGCCATCCTGATTGTGGCTCAGACCCTATCAAATAGAGAGAAGTTAAAACATTCCATTGGAGGAGGTCTGGCAGGAGCCGTACTGCTGGCCATCACGCCGCTTGCCTACAGCCAACAGATTGCCTTCATCCCCTTCGAGGAACGCTATACTGAATGGGGAACTTATTTCGATCCCTTGACAAGCAAATACAATCAAGATGGCGAATACATTAAGAAATGTGTCTGTCTTGCGAACGAAGGGAGATGGAAAGACTTGCTTTACAAAGAACATATTCGCAGCGATGCTCAGCGAGGTAAAGCAGCCTCTCTTCGATATGCGCTATTGGCTGAAAGTGCGCTTGGCACGTTGCCCGAGAATTTGCTGGACTATCCCATCCACGATGAGAATCTCTTCCTTTACCCACACCAAACGGAATACATTGCCTCGCAGTTCAATAGGTTGTTCTACTTGAACTTGGGAGTCTTCGACGAAGCCTTCCACCAAGCAGAAGAATATGGTTTGCTCCAGCGAAACGGAGTATGCTTCTCGAGCCTGAGACAAATGGCAGATTACAGCATCGAAGAGGGCGACTTCGAGACCAGCGAGAAATATCTGCAGATACTTTCAAGGTCATCCTGCCACAAAGACTTCGTCGAAGGAAGGAAAGAAAGAATTCAAAAATCAAAATCACGAAATTCAAAATCAATTCCTCTCCGAGCCGACAACTTCGTGGGAGGCTTCCCACTTCCCATAGAAATGCTGCGACTGGCACGATACTATCAGGACTCTCCTCATCGAAAGAAGATGGTCGATTACGCCATCTGTTCATATCTTCTGAGAGGAGACGCAGAGAAATTTATAATCGCCACTAAGGCCTTCGACATATACAAAGATCAAGAATTACCAAAAGCCTACAAAGAGTTTTTGGATAATTATCCCTAAAATCCTTGCACTTCTCCACTATTTTTGCGATATTTGCACACGCATAGAGCTATACTGATTAAGAAAAGGATTATGATATGACAATTTCCATCGTTTCCCCCATATACAAAGGCGAGAGGATGCTTGACTCCCTCGTTGGCCGCAATACAACAGTTTTGCAGCAAATGATTGCCGATGGCCTTATCAATGACTATGAGATTATTCTCGTCAACGATGCATCTCCCGACAAGTCATGGGATAAGATTATGGAAATCTGTGCTAAGGACACGCATGTCGTGGGCATCAACCTGTCTCGCAACTTCGGTCAGCCCTATGCCGTTACAGCAGGATGTTCACAAGTCACCGGTGATTGGGTAGTCATTATGGATTGTGACCTTCAAGACCGTCCAGAAGAAATACCGCATTTGTTTGCCAAAGCCATGGAGGGTTGGGATGTGGTCCTTGCCCGTCGTGTCAACAAGCAAAGCGGCTTCCTAAAGAAGCTTAGTTCTGTCGTATTCCACGCTGTTTACGATTGGCTTGCAGGAACAGAGTCAGATCCTTCTATAGGCAATTTTGGCATCTATTGTAACAAGATTATCAAAGAATACGTTAAAATCCCAGAGTACGTACGAACATTCAGCGTTCTGATCAGCACATTAGGCTTTAAAACCACGACTCTCGAGGTTACACATGCTGAACGCGAAGAAGGTCACAGCAGCTACACTTTATCCAAGTTGCTGAAATTAACATATAACATCATGATCTCCAACAGCAACAAGCCACTTCGCATGGCTGTTTCTTTTGGATTCATCATGTCTGCTATAGCATTCATTCTGGCGCTATACAATGTCATCGCCAAATGTTTTGGCCTCATCGACGTGCCAGGTTACACGTTTACCGTCTTCTCCATATGGTTTGCTTGTGGAATTCAATTGATCGTAATGGGAATGCTTGGCCTATACATTGGCAAAATCTTTGATCAGGTAAAGGGACGACCTTCATACATCATTCGTGACATCATCAATGCCCACACTAATGGGGAGCAGAAATAGCATGAAGAAATTGGCTATTATAGGAGCAAGCTATTTGCAGGAACCACTTGTCCGAAAAGCAAAAGAGATGGGACTATATTCCATTTGTTTTGCATGGAGGGATGGTGCCACTTGTGCCGACATCTGCGACAAATTCTATGATATTTCTATCATAGAGAAAGAAGAAATTCTGAAGGTTTGCAAAGAGGAGAAGATAGACGGCATATGCACTATCGCTTCTGATGTGGCAGCTCCTACCGTGGCCTATATTGCAGAAGCATTGGGACTTTGCGGCAATACTTATGATTCTGCCATCCGTGCTAATAACAAGTACTTGATGCGAAATACTTTAGCCAAAGCAGGAGTGCCTTGTCCGCAGTATCTCAAAGTAACTTCTTCTTCGGATTTGGATATTTCCAAGTTTCAGATTCCGTTGATTGTCAAACCCTCAGACCGTTCTGGCTCACTGGGTGTAACCAAGATTAACAGGATGGAGGAGTTGCCGTCAGCTATAGAGAGAGCATTATCCCTGTCTTTTAAGCACGAGGCAATGGTGGAGGAGTTTATTGAAGGCCGTGAAATCAGCGTGGAGTTCATTTCATACCATGGGACACACTATTCACTTCAAATAACCGACAAGGTGACAACTGGAGCTCCCCATTTCGTAGAATTGGCACATCACCAGCCTTCCTCGCTTCCCGCAGACATGTTTGAATACATATATGATATCACCAGAAAAGCTCTCGATGCCCTTGGCATAACCAACGGAGCCAGTCACTCGGAATATAAGATAACAAAGGACGGACGTGTTGTCGTGATGGAAATCGGTGGTCGCATGGGAGGGGATTTCATTGGGTCCGACTTGGTCCGCCTTTCTACAGGATATGACTTCGTTAAGGGTGTCATAGAAGTGGCACTCGGCATCTTCAATGAACCTGAGATTTCTGAGCGCAACTACTCTGGCGTATATTTCCTATGCGAAGAAACTAAGGACCTTTTGCCTATCATCCAGAACTGGAAAGACAATCCTGCCTTCGTAGCAGGAGAAATAACAGATACCACGTTTCGCAAGGTCGAGAAATCAGCAGACCGAAGTGGATACGTTATTTATAAAACAATTGACAAACGATATAGCATCAATTAATATGACAAGAGTAATGGTTTTTGGTGCCACAGGTACTGTTGGTGCATACACTTGCATGTATCTTGCTGAACGAGGATATGAAGTCATTGCCGTTGGGCACAGGAAATCCGACAACGGTTTCTTTGCCGAGCATGGAATGTCATATTATTCTGTAGATATTAGTAATCCTTCCGACTTTGATGTCCTTCCTGTCGATGTGGAATGTATTGTACATCTTGCTGGCCTTTTGCCGGCTCGCATGAAAGGGTATTTTCCACAAAAGTACATTGATGTCAACTTGACAGGCAGCCTTAACATTCTTTTGTATGCTGAAAGAATTGGCGTCAAATCTTTTATATACTCACAATCAATAGCCGATGTGGCATATCTTTGTGGGAGCAAGACGCCTATTCCATCAGATGCAGAACCCCGTTTCCCAATTGATAATGACCACACGGTATATTCTATTACAAAAACTGCAACAGTAAACCTCATCAAGCACTATGCTTACAAGTGTGGCTTCAAGTATTACATACTGCGTCTGCCAAACATCTATCTCTATCATCCCAATCCGATGTATTATGTTGATGGAACCGAAAGATGGATGGGCTATCGTCTTATGATACATAAAGCACAGAGGGGAGAGCCCCTTTCCGTTTGGGGTAATCCAGATAAAGTTCGTGACATTGTTTATGTAAAGGACTGCTGTCAGATTATAGAAAGATGTATAGCCACAGGGGCTGAGAGTGGAACATACAATGTAGGAACTGGCATAGGGACGACCATGCGTGAGCAAGTTGAAGGAATCGTGAAAGTCTTTTCGCCTAAAAGCAATCCGTCGCCCATATCATATGACCCTTCCAAACCTGATGCTGTTGAATACATATTCGACATTAGCAAAACATGTAAGAATTTAGGCTACAGACCTAAATACAATTACATTGACTACCTCGAGGATTTCAAGAAGGAATTAGAAGCAGAGACATTTGCTAAACTATGGGGAACAAACCTTGATGTATGAAAAGAATCACTAATTACATCTTCCTGCTCGTATCCTTCTTGATATATTCCCTCACTGGGGTCTTCACGAAGTTTGCGTCAATGCAGAGTTTCCTTTCGTGGCAATATATATTGCTGTTGGGTGGAGCTGTTTGCGTGATAGGCATCTATGCTATTCTGTGGCAACAGATTATCCGAAGGATGCCTGTTTCTGATGCCTTCATGTGGAAGGGAACGACCATCGTCTGGACCATGCTGCTTGCCAACGCCATATTCGGCGAGCCCATTTCCATGCATAACATCATCGGTTCGTTCATCATCATTGCAGGCATTGCCTTATATGCATGGAGCGACAGGAAGGAGGTTACGACATGATATACTATCTGCTCGTTGTCTTCAATGTCTTTGCTGCTTCGTGTTGCCAGATGATGCTCAAGCAGGGAGCACGCAAAGGCTACTCTCCTTTATGGAGGCAGTATCTCAATCCTTGGGTTATCACAGGCTATGTCGTACTTGGCTTGACCATGGTCCTGAATATCTTCTGCATGAGTCATGGCGTTCAAGTCAAGGAAGTCGGCATCATTGAATCTCTTGCCTATCTCTTTGTCCCTATTCTCTCTTTCTTCTGTTTCCGCGAGAGGATTACATGGATGAAAGTTGGCGCAATAGCAACCATTCTATTGGGAATAACCATTTTCTTTATGTAACATAAAATCCACACATATGAGAATCCCCTTCAATAAACCTTGTCTCACGGGCAAAGAAGCCCATTACATGTATCAGGCAGTATATGCCGGGAAGCTGTCTGGGAATGGCTTCTACACAAAGAAGTGCCAGCAGTTCTTTGAGGAGAAGTATGGTTTCAAGAAATGCCTGCTTGCCACTTCCGGCACAGACGCGCTTGAGATGTGCGCCATGCTGTGCGACCTGAAGCCTGGCGACGAGGTCATTGTGCCCTCATACACCTTTGTATCAACTGCCCTTGCCTTCCTGCGCGAAGGTGCCAAGGTTATCTTTGCCGATTCGATGGACTGCAATCCGAACATTGATGCATCGAAGCTGGAAGAGTTGGTTACGCCTCGAACCCGTGTCATAGTTCCTGTTCATTATGCTGGTGTGGCATGCGACATGGATGCAATTATGGCTGTAGCCGAGAGGCACAATCTCCTAGTCGTCGAGGATGCGGCACAGGCCATCGACTCCTACTACAAGGGGCGTCCTCTTGGCTCCATCGGTCATTTGGCTGCCTTTTCTTTCCACGAGACGAAGAACATTACGGCAGGCGGAGAAGGTGGCCTGCTGACCATCAATGACGAGCGCTTCATCCGTCGCTCGGAAATCTTGTGGGAGAAAGGTACCAATCGTGCGGAGTTCTTCCGTGGTGCAGTCAATAAATATGGCTGGGTGGATATGGGTTCAAGCTTCCTCCCGTCTGAAATCAACGCTGCCTTCCTGTGGGCACAGATTGAGAATCTTGATGAGATACAGCACAAGCGCAAGAGGATATGGGAACTGTACCATAAAGGATTGGAAGGCATCGCCGCAGAAGGGAAGGTTCGCTTGCCACAGATTCCGGACTATGCCACGAACAATGGCCACATGTTCTACCTCGTCTGCCGCAATCTGGAGGAGCGCACTGGCCTGATTGCCTATTTGAAGGAACATGATATTGTTGCTCCTTTCCATTACCTTTCTCTGCACAAGAGCGACTACTACACCAAGAATTATGGCGAGTGCGTCAGGGAGTTGCCTTGCTGCGACATGTATGCAGACTGTCTGGTACGCCTGCCTTTGTTCTATGAGTTGAGTGAGGAGCAGGTTGAACTTATCATCAATCTCATTAAGGAATACTATGCGGCTCGTTAAGTTACTTTTCCTCGCAGCCTGCCTGTCTTTTGGGCTTGCCATATTCTGTTCGGCAGAGAATCCAGACATATATTATTATATGGGCTGTGTGCGCCTATTGATGGAGGGGAAGGTCCCCTTTGTGGACTTCCACATAGGCTATACTCCATTGTCGTTCTATATGGCATGTCTGCCTGCCCGACTGTTCGGAACAGGCAACACGGCAGCGCTTTCGTTCGAGACCTTCATGAGCTTCATCAACGCTGGACTTATATACTACTTGCTCCGAAAGAATGTGCGAGACAAGGCATTGTGTCTCTTTTCTACTGCGTTCTACCTAATCTCCTTGTTCTTCCTGGACGGCATGTGTTATGTGCTGGAGCCATTCATCATGTTTTGGGGATTATTGAGTCTGATTGCTGTGCAAAAGGACAGACTTTGGGCTGTGCTAATTGCAGGCGTATGCAGTTTCATGGCTTTCTGGTCGAAGCAATACGGACTGGGCTTCTTGGTCTTGAACATGCTCTTCCTCTTCCTCTCCTACCGCAGGGATTGGCTGGCTTTAGCTGGTCGCCTTATGGTGCTTATTGCAGGCTTTGCTGTCACAGCATGCCTGATGATAGGGATGTTGTTGAAGCAGGGAGCAACGCTATCCAACATGATGAAGTTCTCTGGTGCAAGCTATGAGAAGTTTGGGTTTTGGGGAATGCTTGAAGGCACCGGTTATCTGTTGCTCGTAGCGCCCTTGCTGCCTGTTGCTGTCTTCCTGATTGCAAAGCATTTCAAGAGTCTTCGCGAAGAGAAGTTCCTCATCGTCTGTGTATGCGGCATCCTGGGCTTTATGCTGGCAACCTATGTCAGGCCCTATCTGCATTACATTCAACTGCCTTTGCCCTTTGCCATACTTATGATATCGATACTCGTTGACAGATATGGAATACAGGCAGGCAACCAGCGCCTTGTGAAGTGGTTCAAAGCCTCGGTCATCGTACCGATCTGCATCATGGTTGTCATTGACTATTACTTCATCTTCCACAATGAGCGTAAGGCTGTCAACGAAGTGGCAGCACAGGTTGCAGGCATCATTCCCACTGGGACAGACCATGTTTATGTATCCACAAGACTGCTCTGCATAGGCAACGTCAACAGATATGGCGCTCCGATGCTACACAAGTATGGGATGAGCAATGGCTTTATCGAAGAGGGCGAACCGCTTCGCGAAATCATTATGGATGCCGGATGCTATGTCATCGACACGGCTAAGCTGGAATTTCTCAGAACCGAAGAGCCTGAATTGCTCAAGCACATCGAAAAGGGAAGGAAGAAGACTCGAATTGAATGCCGCGATAAAAGGTTTGTGACGATTGTCTTTTCCGACCAAGACTAAGTCCCTCGAAGAGGAATGTGACGTTTGACAAAAAGCAAGGATTTGCGCCAATTTGCTTACACCTTGATTTTGAGCAAACCTCGCAGAATCGACGGAAATGCTCTCGGACATAGTTTTCTTCATTTTTTTGAAGAAATGCGCTCATTTTGATTGCATGCTGATAATGAGCAACTTACAAGTCGGGAAAATCGAGACCATGTTCTAAATTGCCAACTCCGCATGGCAAAATCGACTGATTTATTACGTTTTTGCACACTTTTCGACGTATTTCTTCGCCCAACGCATGCAGTCGAAATGGCCAACGCACTACGTCGAGTTTCCACTTCCCCTATAGGGGATTGAAAAAGCCTCCCTGATGAAATGGCAAATTCGACGTTTTAAGGCCAGTTTTTCGGCACTTTACATAGTGTGCAAAAATAGCAAAAAGTAAGTAATCTTGGCCATTTCGTGACACTTTGAGAAGCAGAGTATCACAAATCCAAGAGTGAATCGACGGCACTGATGGCGAGTTCTGTCTCGAATCCTCGCGAAAGAAGATGGCGGACGAGTTTGGCTTTGCGAAGGTACTTATCCTTGTCTTTCAGAGTACGGTCCTTGGCGCGAAGCACATCATTCAATGCCTCAAGATAGTCTTCCTCGTCGATTGTCTCCATTCCCTCCTCAATTTCTTCGTCGCCAAGACGAAGGTGGCGAAGCATTTGCCTTATCTTGATGCGTCCCCAATGGTTGTAGCAGAACTTGTCGTGGCAGTAGGCACGGGCAAAGCGACTGTTGTCGATGTACTTCTCCTTCACGAGATAGTCCATGATATCATATGCATCCTGGGGCGAAACATTCCAGAGAGAGAGTTTCTCCATTATTTGAGACGTGCAATGTTCGCTGCCGCCACAAAGGGCCGTAGCCTTGCTCAGCGCCACTTCTTTCGGCATCAGTCCTGAATCTTTCTTGCCCATACAAATCGATTATTATCGTATTCATCCTTCACTACCTGTACCTCTCCATAGCCTTTTTGCTGGAGGAGTTCCGCAACTTGCTCGGCATAAGCCCTGTTCACCTCAAAGAAGATTTGTCCTTCATCACAGAGATGTTCCCGTCCGAACTCGCTGATTGCCCTGTAGAAGAGCAACGGGTCGTCGTCCGGAACAAAGAGTGCGAGGTGAGGTTCGTGGTCGAGAACGTTTGCTTCCATCGCCGAGGCTTCGCTTTCGCAGATGTAAGGAGGGTTGCTGACAAGAGCGGACCATTGAAAATTGAATATTGGACATTGAATTATATCCGCCTTCACAAACTCCACTTCCGCGCCGAGTCGCTCGGCATTCTGCTTTGCAATGGCAAGAGCGTCGTCCGAAACATCAAGAGCCGTCACTTTGTACCCAGCCAGAGCCAATGTAATGGCGATACAGCCGCTACCCGTTCCGACGTCGAGCACCGTGCTTCCAGGAGCCACATTCTGCTCGACGAGATGCACCAGTTGCTGGGTCTCGGGCCTGGGAATAAGTACGCCAGGTCCAACAAGAAACTCGTGTCCACAGAACTCCTCACAGCCCAAAACATACTGCACAGGCTCACCTTTCACGACTCTATCAACAATTATTTGCAACTCTGCTTGCTTTTCTGCCGATAATGTCGTATCTTTGCCGAGGAGAATATCTGTGCGAGAGAGGCCAAAACGCTGGCTGAGGATAAGCTCATAAAGTGCTCTCCCCTCGCCCGAACCGTATCTCTGTTGTAACTTCTGCAGTGCATTCATGCTGCAAAGATACAAAAAGATTAGGGATTAAAGATTAGAGATTAGAGATTTTTACATTTCAATGTTCAATATTCAATGTTCAATGATATAAATTACATGCGGCGATGCCTGCAATTGGCACGATGTGGAGAGGCTGGAGCGCCGCCCAATCCGATGGTGGGAGCCGTTATTGTCTGCGACAGTCGCATCATTGGCGAAGGCTATCATCGCCGTTGTGGCGGACCGCATGCCGAGGTGAACGCCATAAACAGCGTAAAGGAAAGAGACCTCCTAAGCCGCAGCACCATCTATGTCAGCCTGGAACCTTGTGCTCATTACGGCAAGACGCCACCTTGTGCCGACCTCATCATCGAGACTGGCATCAGGCGGGTCGTCATTGGTTGCACAGACCCATTTACGAAGGTCAACGGCCTGGGAATCAAGAAACTGCGGGAGGCTGGATGCGAAGTGCAAGTTGGAGTGCTCGAACAGGAGTGCCGCGAACTGAACCGCCGCTTCTTTACCTTCCACGAAAAGCACAGACCTTGGATCATCCTGAAGTGGGCGCAAAGCAATGATGGGTTCATCGGGAAGGACGAGAGAGTCATCTTATCGAATGCTCTGACCCAGACACTTGTACATCGCCTAAGGGCACGAAGTGGAGCCATACTCGTCGGCACGAATACGGCTCTACAGGACAATCCGACGCTCACCACAAGACTCTGGCCTGGGCCCAACCCTCTTCGCCTCACCATCGACCGCAACGGCATACTTCCGCTCACTCTTCATCTAAAGGACAACAGCACTCCGACGGTCATCTACAGCCACGAAAGCATCGAGGAGATACTGGCGGACCTCTACGCTCGAGGCATACAAAGCCTCCTCGTGGAAGGTGGAGCGAAACTGCTTCAAAGCTTTATCGACAAAGGCCTTTGGGACGAAGCACGCATCGAAACTGCACCCCTGTGCCTCGGCCAAGGCACCAAAGCGCCCACACTCAAAGACGAACAGCCGGAAAGCAAGCAAAACATCGGCGGACACATCATCCAACATTATTGCCATAAACCCCGAAAAACATAGAATAAAGTGTTACACAATGTGCATTATTCCCTAATTAAACTTAAAACAAGCACAGAAATGAGCAATAATCGTAAACAATAGACGGTTAAATCACAAATTATTTGTATCTTTGCACTTTGAAATCACACATACACGCTATGCGCGCTAAACATATAACAAGTAAGACAACACTGACTCGTTGGTTCCTGTTGCTATTGGCAGTGCCCCTCTTGGCATCTTCATGCTCAAAAGACAGCGACATCGTGACTACCAATGATTACTGCTACATAAAGTCAGTGACGCTGGGAACCGTCAAGCGTAAGACTGCCACAATCAACACCACTTTCTCCGGCAGCAGCTATGCTATGACCATCAACCTGCGCGACAATACCATCGAGAACAGAGACTCCCTACCCTTTGGCAGCCAACTCTCAAGAGTTACGGCCAACATTATATTTGATGGATTAATGCTCACTTATCGCACCAAAGGTTCCGATGCAGAATGGACTGCATACAACTCCGCCGATAGTCTTGACCTCACGGCTCCATTGGAGCTCAAGCTAACAAGCAACGACAACAATAGTAGCCGCATCTACACCTTCAAGGTCAATGTGCACAAACAAGAAGGCGACTCACTGTATTGGAACATGTGCGAAAGCGAAGTACCACAACTTGCAGACATGACTGACATGAAAGCCTTTATCTTCGGAGGAAAGCTGATGGTTCTGGGACAGAAGGCAGCTGGTATCGTTCTTGCAGAACGCTCATCAACAGAAGCCCAAGGCACTTGGGAAGAAACCCCTATAACAGACCTGCCCACCACAGCAGACCTGCAGACACTTCGCGAACAAGGGGAAGCACTTTACCTCAGCACAAGCAATGGCGAGATACTCTCCTCAACAGATGCCAAGACTTGGCAACAAGTAGGCATCACACACTCCGCCACCCTAACACTCGTCGAAAAGACTCAGGACTTCTTCTATGCTATCTCAGAAGGCAAGATGCTACGCTCTGCCGACGCAATAACCTGGGAAGAAGAGAGCCTCGACACAAAGCCGGACTCCCTTCCCAATACAAACATCAGAGCGCTGACCATAGAACAGGCAAACGGAAACCTGAGAACCATAATGGTGGGGCATAACGACAGTCACATCCATGCCGTCGTATGGAACAAGATGTGGAACGAGAGCGAAGAGGAAGAAGACGCTCAGTGGATGTTCTTTAACTGGACTTCCGACAACGCGATTCCCTGCCCACGCCTCAAACATTTCAACCTGTTAGCCTACGACGGCAAGTGCATCGCCTTTGGTGGCGCATCTGACGACGAAACACACCAAGCTCTTGACGCCATGTATATCAGTCAAGACTATGGCATTACATGGCGACCCAGCAAAGAACACCACATGCCCGTTGAACTAAAGGGCATCGAAAGCTGCATAACAAGCACCGTTGACAACAATTATTTCATCTGGATTATCACTAACGCACAAGTATGGCGCGGAAGATTGAACAGACTTGGATTCGTACAGCAATAACCATCTTCTGTCTCCTCTTTGTCTTCACCACGAAGGCAGAAGAAGAGATTGAGTACAAGATGGATATGGGCGTAGGACTTGGCGGTTGCTTCTACATGGGCGACGCCAACGGCGTCCCATTTGCCAACCTTAGTGCAATGGGAGCCATCACAGCTCGCCGTATCCTCAATGCCCGCATGGCAGTCAAGGCAAACCTCGCCTTCGGGCATATACACGGCACAACCGACGGATTCATCCCGGCCGACGCATATAGCGAAACCCCCGAAGGCGGCACGCGTACCCAAGTACAGTTCTCCAGAAATGTCATGGACCTAGGCGTACAATTCGAACTGAACTTCTGGGGCTTCGGAACAGGAGTCGGCTACAAAGGCAATAGTCGCATCACACCATACATCCTTGCAGGAGCAGGCGTTACAATAGGAATGGGAGGAGGAGCGAAAGCATGTGGTGGAATGAACATCCCTGTAGGCATAGGAGTTAAATACAAAGTCAAGCCCCGCATTAACCTCGGCTTCGAGTGGACTATGCGCTTCAGCACAACCGACAAGCTCGATGCCACACCAGAAGGAACGCAACTAAACGACCCATATGGTGTAAAGAGCGGATTCCTCAAGAACAAAGACACCTACAGTTTCGCCATGTTCTTCATCACATACGACATGTTCCCGAAACTCCGCAAATGCAATAATTAGTAACTAAGCATCAAGAAATATGGATTTCGAAACAAAGCCCGACGCAAGTCAACTCAATAGAAACAACATACCACAATCCATAGCCATCATCATGGACGGCAATGGTCGCTGGGCACAGGAGAAAGGATTACCCCGTTCTAGTGGACACCTACAAGGAGTCGATAACGTAACTCGCATCACTTCTGAATGTGCAAGGCTTGGAGTTAAGTATCTGACCATGTACACCTTCTCCACAGAAAACTGGAATCGTCCGGAAGCAGAAGTAAAAATGCTCATGGGACTTGTAGTTGATAAACTCGAGGATGAGATATTCATGAAGAACGATATCCGTTTCCGTTACATAGGAGACCTGGAGAGACTGCCTGCACCTGCACGCCAAAGAATCCTGGATTGCATGGAGAACACAAAGAACAACAAACGCATGACAGCTGTCACTGCCCTTAACTATAGCAGCCGATGGGAACTGACTAAAGCAATGCAAGACGCTGTTCGTGAAGCACAGGCAGGACACATTAAGCCCGAGGATATCAACGAGGAATATATATCGAAACACCTTGAAACAAACTTCATGCCAGACCCCGACCTGCTCATAAGGACAGGTGGAGAATTACGCATCAGCAACTACCTGCTTTGGCAATGCGCATACAGCGAGTTCTATTTCTGCGACACCTTCTGGCCTGACTTCCACGAAGAAGACCTACACAAAGCCATAGCTGCATATCAACAAAGACAAAGGCGATTCGGCATGACCGGAGAACAAGTGGCAAAAGGCTGAACACAAAGAAACTACGGCAAATAACAAAAGTGAAAAAGACTTACCTCATATTATTCTGTCTATTCGGACTTCTCCTCCCTCTACTTCCACAAGTAGTGAAACGCGAAGTGGCCCCAGAAATTGACTATAGCCGCACACCTAAGCAATACTACATCGGCCAGATTACTATTGATGGCGTAAAAAACTATGACGATCGGCTTCTCATCGGACTTAGCGGACTGGCAGAAGGACAAAAGATTGAAATCCCTGGCGAAGAGATAACAAAAGCCGTGAAACGATATTGGCGTAACGGACTCTTTAGCAATGTGGCAATCAGTGTAGATAGCCTTGTCGGCGACTCTGCATACCTTCATATTCAACTCACCCAACGCCCTCGCATTTCTCAAATCAACTATAACGGCGTAAGGAAAAATGAACGCGATGACCTGAAGGAGAAGTTAGGGCTGGTAAAAGATAACCAGCTAACGCCAAACATGATTGACCGCGCAAAGATACTTGCACAAAGATACTTCTCTGAAAAAGGTTACAAGAATGCTGAAATAAACATTGTCCAACGAGATGATGCTGGCGCTCCAGAGAAGATTATTGTAGATGTCAATATCGAGAGGAAAGACAAGGTAAAGATTAACCGCATATACATTACAGGTAATGAACACCTGAGAACAGGCAAAATTAAAGGCAACATCATCAAACCTGGTGTACTGAAGAAGATACACGAAAAACATTCGATGGCTGGTTGGTTCAGGAGCAAGAAGTTCACTGAAGCCAATTACAAAGAGGCTAAGGAAAACCTGCTTGTAAAATATGGCGAGTTAGGCTACCGTGATGCTCTCATCGTGGCAGATAGTGTGGTGCCTTATAAAGAACAAAATGTAAACATATATCTCAGCATCGAAGAAGGACAAAAGTACTATATCCGCAACATCGAGTGGGTTGGCAACACACTGTACCCAACTGAAGGCCTGAATCAGGAACTGAAGATGAAGAAGGGGGATGTCTACAACCAGAAACTTCTTAATGAACGTCTGTTAAGCGACGAAAATGCTGTTGGCAACTTATACTACAACAACGGATATGTCTTCTCTAAGCTTGAACCAGTTGAGACAAACATCGTTGGCGACTCTGTTGATTTGGAGATTCGCATCTACGAAGGCCCCCAGGCGCATATCAGTCACGTACGCATCAGCGGTAACGATCGAGTTTATGAGAATGTCGTACGACGTGAACTACGCAACAAACCTGGTGACCTCTTTTCGAAGGAAGCACTTATGCGTTCGTATCGTGAGCTCGCTTCTCTTGGGCACTTCGACGAGAATATTGACCCAAAAGTCGAGCCTGACCGAGTAAATGGTACTGTCGACATTAATTGGGGACTTACCAGCAAGAGCAATGACCAAATAGAATTCTCGTTAGGCTATGGACAAACGGGTGTCATCGGTCGCATCGGACTAAAGTTCAGCAACTTCAGTATGGCAAACCTCTTCAGCAAGAAAGGATTAAGGCGAGGGGTAATGCCTATGGGCAATGGCGAAACATTTAGCATTAGCGGACAGACAAACGGACGATACTATCAACAGTACAGCATCAGCTACATGAACCCCTGGTTCGGTGGCAAGCGCCCTAACACGTTCAGTTTAAGTGCTTTCTTCTCGAAACAGACAGACGTAAGCGACAACTACTACAACTCAGCCTACTACAACAACTACTTTAACAGTTACCTCAATGGTATGGGTAATAGCAGTTACAATTACTACGAGAACTACTATGACCCTGATAAATATGTGATGCTCTTCGGCATGTCTGTAGGATGGGGCAAGCGCTTACGCTGGCCTGATGACTGGTTTAACCTGTCTTTAGAGTTGAGCTATACGCGCTATATGCTGAAGAACTGGCAATACTTCCTGATGTCCAATGGTAATTGCAACAACATCAACTTGGGCTTAACATTGAGTCGCAACAGCACCGACAATCCCATCTATCCAAGAAAAGGTTCCGAGGTTATATTAAGTGCTACGCTGACACCTCCATACAGTGCATTCATCAAAAAGGACTATGCTAACCTTGCAACTAATAGCAACAGTCCAACATACCACAAGGAGATGCAGGAGAAGTATCGCTGGATTGAATACCACAAGTGGAAATTCAAGAGCCGTACTTTTACGGCTCTGAGCGGACATGAGAAATGCTTCGTGCTGATGACTCGTGTAGAATTTGGCATATTGGGACACTATAACAAGAACAAGCGCTCTCCATTCGAGACATTCTATGTCGGCGGTGATGGTACTAGCGGCTATAGTACAACTTATGGCACCGAAACGATTGGTATGCGAGGCTATGATAATGGCTCACTTACGCCAAGAGGAGAAGCGGGTTATGCCTATGATCGCTTTACTGTAGAATTGCGTTATCCTTTCATCCTGAGTCCAAGTACCAACATCTTTGGCTTGGTCTTTGCCGAAGGAGGCAATGCATGGAGCAATATCAAGAACTTCAATCCTCTGGACATGAAGCGTTCCGTAGGTGTTGGCGCTCGCATCTTCCTGCCTATGGTCGGTTTGCTTGGCATTGACTGGGCATATGGCTTCGATAATGTCTTCGGCAGCAAAGCCTATGCAGGAAGTCACTTCCACTTTATCCTTGGACAAGAATTCTAATTGACCTATACATTATATTATATATTAAAGAACGTACCATTATGAAGAAGATTTTGATTGCAACGCTGATACTGCTGAGCAGTTCAACAATTTGGGCACAGAAGTTTGTTCTGGTTGATATGGACTACATCCTGAAGAACATTCCCGCCTACGAGCGCGCCAATGAGCAACTCAATCAGGTGAGCAAGAAGTGGCAGGCAGAAGTTGACGTCCTGACCACAGAAGCGCAAACCCTATACAAGAACTATCAGTCGGAAGCTGTCTTCCTCAGCGAAGAGCAGAAGACTAAGCGTGAAGATGCCATCGTTGCGAAGGAGAAGGAGGCAGCTGAACTGAAGAAGAAGTACTTCGGTCCTGAAGGCGAGCTCTACAAGAAGCGCGAGAGCCTGATGGCTCCCATTCAGGAGGAGATTTACAATGCCGTCAAGGACATTTGCGACCTGAAGGGTTACAGCCTCGTTCTGGATCGTGCTAGCGATGCAGGCATCATCTTCGCAAGCCCAAAGATTGACATCTCGAACGAAGTTCTAACCAAACTTGGATACAACTGATTTTAGAATAAATAATTAACTCACAAACTTATAAACTTAAAGATGAAAAAGATTCTGATTGCCATCCTTATGATGGCTCCCATGAGCCTTTGCGCTCAGAAGTTCGCACACTTCAACACCGCAGACATCATTCCCAACATGAAGGAATACACCACTGCTCAGGAAGAGATGCAGAACATGCAGAAGCAGTATGAGGACGACATGAAACTCATGCAGGACGAACTGCAGAAGAAGAGCGAAGAGTACCAGAAGGAACAAGCCAACCTGCTGGATAATGTACGTCAGCGCCGCGAACAGGAGTTGAACGACCTCTACACACGTCTGCAACAGTCCTATCAAGACAATCAGGCTGCTCTGCAGAAAGCACAGTCAGAGAAGATGAGTGCTATCAGCGAGAAGGTGCTTGCTGTAGTGAAGAAGATTGGCGAAGAAGGCGGCTATGTATATATCGTAGACACCAGCGCTGGCGTAATCCCCTACGTTAGCACAACCCTGAGCACAGACATCACCGAGCAGGTAAAGAAAGAATTAGGCATACAATAACCCTTTTAACTTCAAGCCTATGAAACGCTTGTCATTCATTCTTCCACTATTGCTGTTTTGTGTCGCGAGTCAGGCACAGATTCAGTTCGGCTACATCAGCTACGAGCAAGTGCTCAAGGAAATGCCCGAATATGCTCAGGCAACGCAAGATCTGGCAGCCTTGAAGGCCAAATACGAGGCTGAAGCACAAAAGGGCGAGGAGGAGTTCCAGCAGAAGTTTGTGGACTTCCTGCAGGGACAGAAAGACTTCCCGCAGGCTATCATGCAAAAGCGTCAGGCTGAGTTGCAAGCATTGATGGACAATGGCGTAGCATTCCGCATGAAGTCGCAGGAACTGATTGCTCAGGCTGAGAAAGACATGATGCAGGAAGCCCAGAAGCGCCTGAACCGTGCCTTGCTCGAGGTGGGTGTGGAATTGGGCTATGGCTACATTCTCAACACCGACAACAACAATTGCCCATACATCAATCCTGTAGTGGGTGTTGACGTTACGAACATCGTTCGCAAGAAACTTGGCTTGGCAACTGCCACAGAAACTGAGACGGCTTCTCCCATCCCAGCTCAGGAAGGTACGGGGAACTAAGGAGGCTGGCGTGCAAGAGATGGCTGTCCAATTGTTCCAGACAGGAGAAGTTGGCCCAATTGGAGTCTTCGACTCGGGTTATGGCGGACTGACTGTCTTGCGTGAGATTCGCAGGACTCTGCCTCAGTATGACTATCTTTATCTTGGAGACAATGCAAGAGCCCCTTATGGCACACGTTCCTTTGAGGTCGTCTACGAGTTCACTCGACAAGCCGTTCGCTATTTGTTCGAGCAAGGTTGCCATTTGGTGATACTGGCTTGCAACACGGCTTCCGCCAAGGCACTGCGCACAATTCAGCAGGTTGACCTTCCAAAGTTTGACCCCAAGCGACGGGTCTTGGGAGTGATACGTCCGACGGTTGAGGTTGTAGGGAAGTTGTCAAAGTCCCGTCATGTTGGCATCATGGCAACGGAAGGCACCATTCGCAGCTGCACCTACGAACTTGAGATAGCAAAGCTCTGGCCCGACATACAGGTGACGGGCGAGGCATGTCCGATGTGGGTTCCGCTTGTCGAGAACAATGAATATGAGAGCCCTGGAGCAGATTACTTCGTCAGGACACGCATTGAGCATCTGATGAGCCTCGACCCACTGATAGACAGCGTCATCCTTGGCTGCACACATTACCCCCTCCTGCTTGGTAAGATTCGTCAGTTCATGCCGGAAGGGGTGAAGATAATTGAGCAGGGCGGTTATGTGGCACAGAGTCTGAAGGACTATCTCCTCCGCCATCCTGAGATGGAAAAGCGCCTCACAAAAGAAGGTACCATTCGATTCCTTACAACAGAGCGAGCTGAGCAGTTCCAACAGAAAGCCGCCATTTTCATGGGCGAAGGACTGGATGCAGAAAGGATTACCTTATAATAAAATATGGTACTTTACCGAAATTCGCATCACTCCACATCAAGGCTTTCTGCCACCAGCACATGACAGAAAGACCATCAATAGGCAAAAAAAAGCACAGATATCTTTGCATACATAAAAAAAAGTGATACATTTGCATTGTTAATGCACAGATAAAAGACTATCACCCTACAAAAAGGAATGAAAAGCGACACTATAGTCATAATCCCGACCTACAACGAGAAGGAGAACATCGAGGCAATCATTCGTGCCGTCACATCGTTGGAGAAACCTTTCGACGTCCTTGTTATCGACGATGGAAGTCCGGACGGAACAGCTGATATCGTAAAAGGTCTCCAGAAAGAGGATGAACTTTCCGAACGCGTCTATCTTGTTGAGCGCACGGGAAAGTTGGGGCTTGGTACGGCTTACATCTGCGGCTTCAAGTGGGCGCTGGAAAACGGCTATGACTATGTGATTGAGATGGATGCCGACTTCAGTCACTCGCCCAGCGATTTGCCCAGGCTCTATGCAGCTTGCCACGATGAGGGCTACGATGTTTCTGTAGGAAGCCGATACATCACGGGCGTGAACGTCGTGAACTGGCCTATCGGACGAGTCCTCATGTCGTATTACGCTTCTGCTTACGTACGTACTGTCCTTGGCATTTCTCTGCGCGACACGACAGCAGGCTTCGTTTGCTGGACAAGGAAAGTCTTGGAAACAATTTGTCTGGACGACATCCGGTTCAAGGGTTATGCCTTCCAGATTGAGATGAAATACACGGCTCTGCGCCTTGGTTTCAAGATAAAAGAGGTTCCTGTTGTCTTTGTGAACCGCGAGTTGGGCACAAGCAAGATGTCTGGCGGAATCTTCAGCGAAGCGCTCTTCGGAGTGTTGAAATTGCGCTTCAAGAAGTATAAGAGAAACAAGTAAATGGAGATTGGAGAGAAGACAAAGGAGTTGATCCACCACCAAGAGACACGTCAGTTCGTCCGTTTCTGCATCGTTGGCGGTACCTGCGCTCTGATAGACGCAGCCATCTTCTATGTCGTGCGTCTTTTCGACCCCTATCAAGTGGCGCTCATCTCCGGCTATCTCATCTCATTTTGTGCCAACTATTTCCTCACCGTCTATTGGACTTTCCACACGAAGTCCTCGATGCGTAACCTGGCTGGCATCATCGGAGCGCACATGTTCAATCTGTTTGTTGTGCGAATGGGACTGATGCTCCTGTTCGTCGAACGGCTCGGACTGAAGGACTCCATTGCCTACATCCCGATGGCTGCCATCAGTGCCGTAACGAACTACCTCGTCATCCGAACCGTTGTGAAGTATTCCAAGAAGAAGCAAGAATCGACGAGTTTGTAAAGATTTTTCTGTAACGCACGCTTTCTGGCGGCGTTTTTTTGTTTTTCCGACACTTTTCTACCCCAAACGCGAGAAAATGGCTCAAATCGAGTCGCTGCTGATAATCAATAAGTTACAAAGAGGCATATAAGAGGACGGTGCAAATAACATACAACAATAACGTCGTTAGCTGACAAAATCAGCATATTTTGACACTAAATTCGACGTGTCGAGTCGGTCAACGTAACGTAGGGGAATTGCAAACTCGGCATAGGGGATTTGCAAACTTAACGTAGGGCGTTGAGAAATCCTCCACGCCGAATCACAAAAGATGGCGTTTTGCGTAAAACTTTTTGTCAGTATTTTTTCTGGAACTTTGCAAGCCACGCTTATGGCTGCCGCTCGTAAATCTGCATCCGTTGGTTGTCTGTTACGGGCTCCATGACGTATTTGAGCAAAGGTCGTGGCCAGGTGAGGTTCCAGAGGTAGTTGAGCGGCTGCCAGATGAAACGATAGCGGAACAGCTCCTCCCGGTCGTATATAAGCTGATAGTTGGCTGGCACAGGCACATCGTAATACTCGTGGCAAGTGTTGACAGAACCTATCACGCGGACCAAGTACTTCACCTTTCCGGATGCGACCCACTCGGCCTGTTCCTTCTTAATCTCTGGATCGAGAATGCTCGAGAGGAAGTAATTCTTGTTGGGCGGCAAGTGGCGCGTGTGCTGGTAAATGCCCGTATCGTAGCTGCTGAAAGTCAGGACCTCGCTGTCCTCACTCTCGTTTTTATTGATTATCTCGGCCATCTCGAGCACACTGGTGGGGAAAGTGCCGTTCAGCAACGTCACAACATTCCAGTTGGTACTTATAGCCAGAATACTCACGACACACATTATTATATATGCCTTAATGGAGGACTTGGCCTGGCGGATATAAGTGATGAGCAACGGGAAGAAGGGGAAGAGCGTCAGGAAATAGTAGAACTGCACCGTCAGGGTGGCAAAAGAGAACACCAGCACACCGTATGTGCCGAAGACGAGCCACTTCACCTCTTTCTCGACACGCAGGAAGACGACGGGAATCATCAGCACGGCCCATATGCTGAGCTTCACAAGCTTGAACCACCAGAAAGGAGGCTCGCCATTAGTCGCCACGCCATGATAGCTGAAGATATTTATCATGAAGTACGACTCCCAGAGCGCTGGCAAAGTCCCATGAACAGCGAAATAGCCTAACACTGGAGCCGTAACAGTAGCCACACCAACCAGAACCCAACGGACAACAAGTCTCAAGTCCTTCAGCTGCTCATGCTTCCACGCGATGAAAGTAAGTACCAGAATGCCCCCAGCATAGAAGAACAGCAAGTTGAACTTCATCCAAAAGACCAGCGCAAGCCCCACACCCATGACAAAAGCACGCCATCGGTTCGGCACATGACGGTTCTTCACGAAGCAAAGCATGTAATACAGGCAGTGAGCCAATATGGGCAAAGCAAACTCCTCCACGCTATCACCGTAGCTGAAGAAGTCGGAAGAGTATGTTATCACGCCCAAAAGAAGCGTCAATGGCAAAATGAGCGGAGAGGAGGAAAAGAGGCGCATCGTCTTCAGCGAATAGCGAAGATAGAAGAAACACGCCACAACCTCTACCACATATATTCCTATGAAACTGTTCCTCGAAAGCAAAGCTGCGGCCTCATGCAGGAAGAAAAGCACAGGGCCCTTGTGGTCGAAGATGTCAACATACAGTTCCCTGCCGCCAAGCATCGCATTGCCTATCGTCATATAGACATTAGCATCGTCCCACGGATTAAGGGGATAAAGGAAAGAACAGGTGCTGAAAAGAGTGATGAGAAGCACCGCAAAGAGGAACAAAAGGAGGTTTTTCATTGAGTTCAATACCTATAGTTGTTGCAAAGATACAAAATAATTATGAACTATGAGCAATGAATTATGGACTTTTTTTTGTACCTTTGCACAAGAAAATGCAAATGCACATGAAACGACATACAAATCTCCTCCTATTTATAGCCCTTTTGCCGCTCGTCAACACCCTGTCTTCAACGGCATTGGCACAGCCTCGGTTTGTACCCGACACAGACATCAAGAAGGTGGGCGAAGTGGAGTTCCAGAAGCCACGACAGTTCAGCCTCGGCTTCACGAACAAAGGCGACAAGCCCCTCGTCATCAAAGAAGTGAAAGCCTCGTGCGGCTGCCTCGACGTCTCCTTCCCCAAGAACGCAATTGCTGCCGGGTCTCGCGGAGAGATAGATATTACTTTCGACGCCAAGATGTTAGGCTCCTTCTACAAGGAAGTGGAAGTGCAGACCAACGCATCCGACAAGCCTGCCTATATTGCCATTCAGGGAACTGTGGTGGCCGAAATACAGGACTTCAGCGACGAGTTCCCCATAGATCTCGGCAATGTAAGGCTCATGACAAACACCATCGAGTTTGAAGATGTCAATCGCGGCGACCACCCTACTGCAGAGCTTCGCCTTCTGAATGCCGACCGCACAGCCTTCCGACCCGAGCTCATGCACTTGCCACCATATCTCTCGGCCGAATACCTGCCCGAAGACATACCTGCAGGCAAGACGGGCACCATTCGTCTCACCCTCGACAGCGAGAAGCTCAACACTCTTGGGCTCAACCAGACGAGCATTTACCTGTCCCGATATATGGGCGACAAGATAAGCGAAACAAACGAGATACTTGTCTCGGCCATCCTCCTGCCAAGTTTTGCCCAGATGAGCGACGAGACGCTTGCCCTAGCGCCTGAGCTAACCATCAGCGAGTCATCAGTTGACATGGGAGCATTCAACGGAAAGAAATCCATAAGCAAAACCATCATGCTCACCAACACAGGCAAGAGCGACCTGCATATTCAGCAGGTACAAGTCTTCAACAAAGCCATTGGAGTCAGCATTGCCAATAGCACAATCCGACCAGGCAAGAGCACCAAACTGAAGATTAGTGTCAGCGCACACTACCTCCACAAAAGCAAAGGCCGTATGCGCGTCATGCTCATCAGCGACGCACCCCGTCAGGCCAAACAATACATCAATGTGGATGTTGCGCAGGAATAAATACTATGAACTTGGACTCATAACTATGAACTGAAATGGAGCACCCTGAGAACAATCCCGAATATGCAGGCTTGACCGTAAACAGCGGCGTTGCACCCGTCACTGCCGTCAATCCGCATCTCAACAGACAGCGCTTTGCCCGTCATCGTCTTACCGCAAACGACTATGTGGAAGGCATCCTAAAGGGCAACATCACTATCCTTGGGCAAGCCGTCACATTGGTCGAGAGCACCATTCCTGAGCATCAAGCCATCGCTCAGGAAGTCATCGAGAAGTGTCTGCCACATTCAGGAAACAGCGTTCGCATCGGCATAAGCGGCGTTCCTGGCGCAGGCAAGAGCACAAGCATAGACGAGTTCGGCATTCATGTTCTAAAGGAATATGGTGGTCGCCTTGCTGTCCTTGCCATCGACCCAAGCAGCGAGAGAACGAAGGGCAGCATCCTTGGCGACAAGACACGAATGGAGAAGCTTAGCGTACATCCTGACTCCTTCATTCGCCCCAGCCCGTCTGCAGGCAGTCTTGGCGGTGTGGCACGCAAGACGCGCGAGACCATCATCCTATGCGAGGCGGCAGGTTTCGACAAGATTTTCGTCGAGACAGTAGGTGTGGGGCAGAGCGAGACGGCTTGTCACTCGATGGTTGATTTCTTCCTCCTCATCCAGCTGGCAGGCACAGGCGACGAGTTGCAAGGCATCAAGCGCGGCATCATGGAGATGGCCGACGGCATCATCATCAACAAATGCGACGGCAATAACGTCGATAAGTGCCAACTCGCCGCCACTCACTTCCGCAATGCCCTCCAGCTCTTCCCCCTTCCCGAAAGCGGCTGGGCACCACAAGTGTTGACCTATAGTGGCTTCTACGGCTACGGCATCAAGGAGGTTTGGGATATGGTTTACAGCTATCTTGACTTCGTAAAGAAGAGCGGATACTTCGATTATCGTCGTGCAGAACAGGCAAAGTACTGGATGTACGAGAGCATCAACGAGCAGCTGATGGGGAACTTCTATCACAATCCCACTATTGCTGACATGCTTCAGGCTGCCGAACAAGGTGTGCTTAATGGCGAAAGGACATCATTTGTCGCTGCCAAGCAATTGCTCGACTCTTACTTTGCACTCCTCCATTAACCACTTGGGCGTGCTTGTGGCACCACAGATGCCTATTGATTCACACCCTTGCAGCCAGCAGACATCAATCTCGCTGGCTGTATCTATCATATAGGAACGGGGATTTGCCTGACGACACTCATTGAAGAGCACACGTCCGTTACTGCTCTTCTTGCCGCAAACGAAGAGTATCACGTCATGCCTGATAGCGAAATTGCGGATATTGGGCATGCGGTTTGCCACTTGTCGGCAGATGGTATCGTAATAAGTAAAGGTAGCATCGGGGCTGATATGCTGCTGGACGTAATCGACTATCTTGCGGAACTCGTCGAGCGGCATTGTTGTCTGGGAATAAAGACAGATATCGCGATTGAAGTCGAGCTTCTTGACTTCGTCAGCCGACTCAATGATGATGGCCGTCTCTTCCGTCTGCCCAACCAAGCCCAGCACCTCAGCATGACCGTTCTTGCCGAAGATGACAATCTGCTTCTTATGCTCTGAGTCGGCATCATATTCCTTCTTGATGCGCTCCTGCAAGTGCAACACGACGGGACATGTAGCATCAATCAGGTTAATGGAATGTTCGCGGGCAAGAGCATAGGTAGAGGGAGGCTCACCATGAGCACGAAGGAGCACTTTGGCATCATGGATGTCATGCATCTGTTCGTGATTGATTGTCACGAGTCCCATCTGCTGGAGACGGTTGCATTCCTTGCCATTATGAACGATATCGCCAAGGCAATAAAGTCGTTCCTCCTTTGCAAGTTCCTCTTCCGCTTTGCCGATTGCTCGCGTCACACCAAAGCAGAAGCCTGAGCCTTGGTCGATTTCAATCGTCATTCGGCTGCTACTCTATGGTATTGTTCCAGCAGCCAGGCTTTCTGCTCTGGAATAGTAAGGTTACTATTGTCGAGTACGATAGCATCTTCTGCCTGACGAAGGGGACTGATGGCACGCGTGGAGTCAATGCGATCTCGCTCTATGACGTTGGCAAGAATCTCGTCGTAGCTGCACTTCTCACCCTTTGCCGTCAATTCATCATAACGACGCTGGGCACGCACATCGGCGCTTGCAGTAACAAAGACCTTGAGTTCCGCATCAGGGAAGACAACTGTTCCTATGTCTCGGCCATCCATGATGACGCCTTTGGCCTCACCCATCAATCGCTGGAGGTCAACCATTGCTTCGCGGACAAAGCCTAAGGTTGCGATGGGGCTAACGTACTTCGAGACCTCCATCGTGCGGATTTCCTTCTCAACGCAAACGCCATTGAGGTAGGTGTCGGGACGCCCAGTCTCTTCGTTCAGCTGGAAGGTTATCATGATGTCGGCCATACGCTCCCGCAAGCCTTCCTCGTTGATGCCATCATCCGTTATCAAGCCGTTCTGCAAGGCGAAGAGTGTGACTGCGCGATACATTGCGCCTGTGTCGATATAGATGTAGCCTATCTCTTTGGCCAAGTCCTTGGCCATCGTGCTCTTACCACAAGAAGAGTGGCCGTCGATTGCGATGGTGATCAGTTTCATGTCCTTATTCTTTATTCTTTTGGAAGTTATAAGCCAGCGTGAAAGCCAATGTGGGTGCGCTGACGTGATATTTGGCATAAGCAATACCAAACTTGAGGCGCTTGAGATTCACGCCGCCGCCGAAGGAAAGGCCTGCGGCATGAGAAGAGCCTGCGGCATTCATCTCGTACCCTCGACGGAAGTTGTAACCCATGCCGACATAGAATTTATCGTTGATTAGCCACTCGGCTCCCAGCACAAAGTGGTTGATGAAGATGCTGCCGGCTTTGAGTTTATTGCCAGTTGTGAAGTAGTCGTTTCTGGTCCATCGCGTCATATCTACCATCGTGACGGAGATACGAATAGGAGCATGACCGAGGGACTTCGTGAAACCCATCTCCAGATCTGCTGGCAGGCGGTCGTGCTGGTCGCCAAAGCTCTTCACCTGTCCGCCAAGATTACGTCCTGTTATTGAGAACGAGAAGTCTGTTTCCTCGTTATAGTAATTCAGGCCCAAGTCGGCAGCGAGGGCAAGGGATGAGTAGGGACCGTAGTGTGAATAGATGATTTTGGCAGTGACACCGCCAGCCCATCGTTCGCTCAACAAGTGGCTATACTGGCCTGCGATGCAGAGGTCGAGAGGCTTAAACTGGCCGACAACCTCGCCGGAGAGCATGGTCTCCTTGGTCGAGCCGTATCCCACGAACTGGACATTCACGCCCCAATTGCCATATTTTCCCACTTGCTGGGAATAGGCAGCAGCTCCCGTATTACAGCCCTGCATATAGGTCATGAAGGAGAATCCGATAGTCTTGTCGCTGACACCAGACAGCAAGGCTGGGTTCTGGATGGCAAGGGATATGTCGTCTTCGATAAGGGAGATATTCTTGCCGCCAAGCGCCGTCGAGTGGGATGAGACGGGCAGGTTCAGGAAGTTGAACACGCTGCCGCTTTCCTGAGCACAAAGAGCAGTCCATCCGCCTCCAGCCACTAAGCAGACTGCGAGGAGCAAGGAACGTTGTATCTTTTTCAATCTATTCATAAATCAGCCACAAAGGTACGAAAAAAAGTTTGTTGTTTACTATTCTTCGCCTGTTTTTATAATATATAAACGTAAACACAGGCCGATTTATTGCATTGGCGAACATAAACTATTGAGGTCTCACGAAAAAATGAACGACAATCGAAGGACAATGACAACACAGATAAATACTTTAAGAACGACCCGACGCTCACTTTTACACAATGTCAATAATTTGCCAGTTTTGCTTACATCTTGATTTTGAGACAACCACCACAAATCGTCGAAAACGGTCTCAGCCATAGTTTTAGTCATTTTTTCAAAGAAATGCGCTTAAATCGAATCTATATTGAGTATCAAGAAGTTACAAAGAGAAGAATTAAAGGCAAAACACCAAATTGACAACTCCGGATAGCAAAACTGGCCATTTTTCCGTAGTTTTCGACAAATTTCGACGTAATTTTCCACCCAACGAATGCAGCCGGAATTGCAAACGCCCCGTAGGGGATTTGCAATTCCCCTATAGGGCATTGAGCAACCCTCCCTGCCGAGTTGGCCAATTCGACGTAATTCATGCCCTTTTCAGGCACTTTGCAGAATATCATTCTGTCAGAGAAAATGAGAAACCACTTACATTATGACACCCCAAGCGCACCAAGGAAGCCTTGCAAATTAACACCCGCAACCGCACTTAAAGAACAAAAAATTCTTAATTTTGAAAAAAAACTTCCACGCATGCACGCCTATGTAAAAAAAAAGATGTAATTTTGTGGCACATATCACATCAACCGATAATAAATTCAACAAAATATAACATGGAAGCAAACAAAACAGTAAACGAAGAGCTGAGAAGTCAGAAATCGACCAACATGCTGATTGGATATGTTCTGGCACTCGCTGCTATGTTCGTTGCCTTCGAGTACACCCAGCGCGAAGTAAAGGTGGTCGAAGAAGACAAGATTTATGATTACAGAATGGAAGAGGACATGATCCCCATCACCCAGCAGCAGGAAGTGATGGCTCCCCCTCCAGCAGCAGCTCCAACCGTAATGGAGTTCATCAACGAGGTTGAAGATGACACCGAACTTCCAGAGGAAGAGGTAGAGACCTCCGAGGAAATGAACCAAGCCATCACAGCAGTTGTGGGTACCGGCGCACCCAGTGCAGCCGTCGTAACTGGCCCCGTTGGACCGGCTGTGGAAGCCGATGATGACGACCGCATCTACGAGATGGTAGAGGAGAACGCACAGTTCCCAGGCGGTGACGAAGCCTGCTTCAAGTGGCTCAGCGAACACATCAAGTATCCCAGCATCTGCCAGGAACAAGGCGTTCAGGGTCGTGTAATCGTGAACTTCGTGGTCAACAAGGACGGTTCTATCGTCGATGTCAAGACTGTGCGCTCTCCAGACCCCAACCTCACCAAGGAGGCAGAACGCGTCGTGAAGATGATGCCTAAGTGGAAGCCCGCCAAGCAAGGTAACAAGACCGTGCGCTCACGCTTCACACTGCCCGTCATGTTCCGTCTGAACTAAAGAACTTGACCGAGGAAGACAAAGGAAGATAGAAGAAGATAGAGGGAGATAGAGGACAACACTCTTTCAGCAAACCCAAGCTATCTTCTTCTATCTTCTTTTGTCTCCCTCTATCTTCTATTTTCCTCCCCATATATAATATATAATAATGTATAGCAGCACACAACTCCTGCAGATGGTGGAAGAAGCCATCGCTTCCCTACCCCTCGAACGTGAACCCAGAGGACTCTATGAACCCATCCGCTACGTCCTCTCGCTTGGAGGCAAACGCATCCGGCCCGTCCTCATGCTCATGGCATACAACCTTTATCGCGACGACATAAAGCCCTCACTCATGCCAGCCATAGGACTTGAAGTATTCCATAACTTCACCCTCCTGCATGACGACCTCATGGACCGGGCAGAAGTGCGTCGAGGCAAGACATGCGTCCACCTCAAGTGGGACGACAACACCGCCATCCTCAGCGGCGACAACATGCTCGTCCTCTCCTTCAAATACATGATGCAATGCGACGAGACGAAGATGCCAGAAGTGATGCGCATCTTCTCCAAGACTGCCATCGAGATAGACGAGGGACAACAATATGACGTAGATTTCGAGACGAGGAACGACGTCACCGAGGCAGAGTACATCGAGATGATACGCCTCAAGACCTCAGTCCTGCTGGCTTGTGCCTTGCAGATTGGAGCCACGTTGGCCGACGCTCCCAAGCAAGACGCTGAGGCGCTCTATCGCTTCGGCGAATGCCTCGGGCTCGCCTTCCAACTCCAGGACGACTATCTCGACGTCTATGGCGACCCTGCCGTCTTCGGCAAGAAGATTGGTGGCGACATCCTCTGCAACAAGAAGACCTTCATGCTCATCAATGCCCTACTCAATGCCTCCGAGGAAGACAGAGCAGAACTGCAGCGATGGATTGAGAGCAAGGACTGCAACCCAGACAAAAAGATACAAGCCGTCACCGCTCTCTACACAAAGATTGGCGTTGACCGCATGGCAAAGGAACGCATGAGCGCATATTACGAAGAAGCAAAAGCATGCCTGAACAAAGTGGGGCTGCCCGAGCAGCGTAAGCAGATGCTTCGCGAGATTGCCCTCGAACTCATGGGCCGACAGAAATGATAGACACGCATAGTCATATCTACGAGCCCGAGTTCTATGCCGACCGTAACGAAGTCATCGTTCGGGCCAAGCAGGCAGGAGTAGAATACATCCTCTTGCCCAACATCAATGCAGGCAGCATCGAACAGATGCTCGACCTGTACCATCAATACCCCAACTACTGCTTCCCCATGCTTGGCCTGCATCCGGAAGACATCGGGGAGGACTACAGGCAAGTCCTGGCCGACATGGAGAAGTTGTTGGAAGCCCCAGACCATCCCTACATCGCAGTTGGTGAGGTCGGGCTCGACTACTACTGGGACAAGACAAAAGTCAAGGAGCAGGAAGAGACCTTCCGCATACAGATAGAATGGGCCATTAAGTACCACCTTCCACTCTCCATACATGCCCGCAATGCCCATCGGCAACTTGTCACAGCTCTGTCAGAGTACCGCAACGAACCTCTCAGCGGAGTCTTCCACTGCTTCGGCGGCACAAAGGAAGAGGCACAAGAGTTGCTGCAATTCCCCAACTTCATGCTTGGCATCGGCGGCGTAGTAACCTACAAGAACAGCAAGTTGCCCGAGACATTGAGCGTCGTTCCTCTCGAACGCATCGTACTCGAGACAGATGCCCCCTACCTCACCCCAGTTCCTTATCGAGGCAAGCGAAACGAGAGTGCCTATGTTGCAGAAGTACTTCGCAAAGTCGCATATATATATAATGTAAGCGAGCAAGAGGCAGATTGCATCACAACCAACAATGCAAAGCACATTTTTCAACGAATAAAGCCGCATTAGAGCAGTCAAAACTACAAAAAAGCATAGAAACCCAAACTTTTTTGCCCAAAAACTATGGCTGTATAGGAAAAAAAGCTATCTTTGTAACCGAAAAGCGCGAAGTCAGACACGTCTAACACTGGCGCGACCCAAAGGGAGAGATGCTCGAGTGGCTGAAGAGGCACGCCTGGAAAGCGTGTGACCGGCAAAACTGGTTCGCGAGTTCGAATCTCGCTCTCTCCGCAAAAAAGAAACTTAAGAAACAAACACAATCATAAACATTTAAACAAACAACACAATGAAAAAGTTATTTGCAATTATTGCAATGGTTGCTGCTTGCTCATTTGGAGCAACATCATCTGTAATGGCTCAGGAAGACGAAGCTGCTGCTGAAGTAGTAGATAGTGCTGCCGTTGACTCTGCCGCTGTGGACACTGCTGCTGTGGAAGAAGCTGTCGAAGCTGCTCCCATCGTAGAGGAAGAAAACGAAGGCATCTTCAAGACTCTCAAGACAAAGTACATCGAAGGTGACGCAGGCTTCATGTCCCTCGTTGCCATCGCCCTCGTCCTTGGTCTCGCATTCTGCATCGAGCGCGTCGTTTACCTCACTCTCGCTCAGATCAACACCCGCAAGTTCATGAAGGAACTCGCCGACCTCGTTGCAGCTGGTAAGATTGCTGACGCCATCGAGAAGTGCAAAGGCACACGCGGTCCCGTGGCACAAGTAAGCCGTAAGGCAATGGAATGCCTCGACAGCAATGACCGTAACGACATTGGCACCATCGAGCGCACCATCAACATGGAGGCAGAGGTTCAGGGCACATACCTCGAAGAGAACTGCTCTTGGATCCCCCTCTTCATCGCCATGGCTCCGTCTCTCGGCTTCCTCGGAACTGTGATCGGTATGGTGATGGCCTTCGACGACATCCAGCGCGCTGGTGATATCAGCCCGACAGTCGTTGCAGGCGGTATGAAGGTCGCACTTATCACCACCATCTTCGGTATCATCGTAGCCCTCGTGCTGCAGCTCTTCTACAACTACATCCTCTCTAAGGTTGAGGCTCTTACCAGTAACATGGAGGAAGCAGCACAGGAACTGCTCGTCATGTGCGTCAAGAGCGACAAGTGCAAGAAGTAATTTGGATTAGAGACTAAGGAACAGAGATTAGGGACAACCTGCCCTAAGCTCCGAACTCCTGACTCTTAATTCTTGAATTCATAAATCAAGTAGAACTATGAAGATTGAAAAGATATCAAGTCGCGTGCTGATGTGTTGCGTCGTGCTGATTGTTGTATGCTTTGCAGCCTTCCTGCTCATTGGCTATAA
>ODAI011494579.1_pt1 | contig 48020 bp, 43 predicted proteins | sample 1539321 | NCBI WGS metagenome assembly ODAI01 (sample SAMN02144231, study PRJEB22623) | gut metagenome | biome: sheep rumen | host: Ovis aries | place: New Zealand
GTGTACGGGGTTTTTATAATAGGGTGACTGGGGCTGAAAAACGCAGGGCGGCACTCATTGCTGCGACGAAGAAGAGTAGGAGCGAGGAGGAGGCTGCGGGGGCAGAACTTTCTAGGGCATTGGCGACATCTGGTATAAGCAGCGCGGAAGGATTAGTGTTTGATGATGGAATGGGGGGTACTGGGACACTGTCTGGTTTTGGGGAACATACGGAAGGGGCTTATTATGGCAGACAGTTTCTTGCCGCTGCCGAAAGGGGTGATACTAAGGGCATGAACGCGGCGATTGAAGCAATGAAGAAGTCTAGCATGAAATCCAAAGACATTGCAAGGTTGTTGAGAGCGGCGCAGAACTACGGGTATTTTAATAGAAATATGAGTGGTGATAATCGAGCATCATGGATGAGGAGCATGTTCAACGATCATAATGATATACTGTCTACCGATTTCGAATTGAAACAGTTTATGCGGTCTGGTGGTAGCGCTAATGGAGGCGCTCTTGGCAATTATGGTGCTTTTGCTGCCGCCCATGCAGCGGGCAATCCAACAATAGATCCAACAGATTTGAGCCCAGAGGACGTTCTTAAAATGTCCGGCGACAGTATTGCTGGCTTGGCGGCGGCCGGTACATTGAGCCAGGGTATGGCGCAGCGCATCATGGCAATGAACCCGAACTTGTCGGAGGACAAAAAAATTATGTTGGGAGCGTTGGCGAGTGGGGTTGCTAGTGCCGCCACTATAGGGGCGGCTGGTGGGGCTGAGCAATTTAAAGATGATGCAAAGGCTTTGGTAACAAATAGGAGCGCTGCGACTGGGACCATGAGTGCTGGGGGTGGTGTAACTAGGAGCATGATTGATGCCTGGGTGTCTGCGACGCCGCAGAGCGTTAATGTGGTGCAGAATTTTTCTGGTGGTGGCCAGCAGGACGCGCCAGTAAGAGTAACTGTTGAGGATGGAACTACCATGGTTGTGCCGCATGGCGGGGGTGCCAGTGGTACTAGCGGCGGAGATTCTGGCTATAGTGCAGATACTAGCACTTGGGATTAGTAGTCGTGGTTGTTTGAGCTTTGTGCGGATGTTTTTGGAATAGTAACTTTAGCGTCTAGATGATTGAATGAGATGATCAAAAAGGCAGGTGACGGTGAGGGGGCCGACGCCGCCGCTCGTAGGAGTGATAGCAGCGAGATCGGTGCGGGAGCGGAGCTCGTCGTCGAAATCGCCTTTAAGGACGCCTTTGTCGGAGGCGGTGCCAGCGTCAACAAGAACGGCACCGGGTCTAGCCATGGAACTAGAAATCAACCCCGGAATGCCGGTGGCTGAGATGATTATATCATACTGGTTAAGGTTTGTCAAGTCTGAACCGCGGTGAAATGAGGTGACATCGTAGCCCGAATCTGTAAACATACGATAAAGTGGCGCGCCAACGAGTTTGCCGCGGCCGACGAGGGCAATTTTTTGGTTTGACAGTTTGATGTCGTAGCCAGCGAGGAGCCAGTTAATGGCGGTGGCGGTAGCGGAGTCGTAAGCGCCGGGTTGGCCGGAGAGGCCGTCGACGTCTTTTGCAGGTGCGATGAGTGCAGTGAGGGCGTCGGTTTGTTCGCGTTCGATAATTGGGAGTTGGAGAATCATGCCGTCGATACTGTCGTCAGTGTTGGCGGAGAGGATTTTGTTGCGAATGTCGTCAGTGGAAGTCGCGCGATAATCGATCACGGTAGCGCCGATGTCGGCACCATATTGCTGTTTAAGCTCAACGTATTTGGTGATGATTGGGTTATCGGAATCGCGAATAATTAGTAGAGTGGGTTTTTTTGTCATGCTGGCGACTTCGTGGGCTTGACGCTCTTTGATAAAGTCGGCCAGTTCGCGGCCGTTCAAGATTTTCATATTTCGTTGGGCTCCTGTTCTAGTGTGTAGCCGAATTTGTCATGGACGGCTTTGATAATTTCGGTGCGGGCGGCGGCGAGATCGGAATAGCCGGTTGCAGATTCGTTAATCAGAACGAGGGCGGCTTTATCACAAACGCGAATGCCGTGGAGTAGCTGGCCTTTGAGACCACATTGCTCAATCAGCCAACCGGAGTTAACTTTGAGGCCATCGTGACCGTGATAGACCGGGATATCTTTTGCTTCGGCGGCTTCGACTTCTTCGGGTGCCAAGTAGATGTTTTTAAAGAAAGAGCCGGCGGAGGCTTTTTCGGCGGGGTCGGGGAGTTTGTCGGCACGAATGATAGAAACGATGTTGCGAATGCCTTTGGGTGAAAAGTCGGTACATTGGTGCTCTGTGATGTATTTTTCGATCGAGTTGTAGAAGGGGCGCGACATTTGGCCTGATTTTAGCGCCAGGGTGATAGAAATGACGAAGTAGCGGCCTTTTTGGGAGGAGTTTAAAATGGAACGGCGGTAGGAAAAACCGAAATCGGACTTGGTGAGAGTTTTGATTTGGCCGTCGGTAGTGTCGTAGACTTCGGCGGAGACGAAGGTGTCGGCGAGCTCTTGGCCGTAGGCGCCGATGTTTTGGACGGGAGCGGCGCAAGCGAGGCCGGGGATTTTGCTGAGGGCTTCGATGCCGGTGAGGCCACGCTCAGTGGTGTAGGCAACGACGGCGTCCCATTCGGTGCCACCCATGGCGGTTATTGTAGTAAGATGTTCGAAAACCTTTTCTGAGCGGAGCGGGTCCTGCCGGCCCTTGTCCTCCCCCATCTTCGCAAAGCTCAGCTGGGGGTCCCCCTCCAGGGCCGTCACCCGCTCCTCAGAAAAGGTATTTTGGTCGCTTACTTCGATGCCGGTCATGGCGTTGCGGATGATGACACCGGCGAAGCCTTCGTCCTTGCCGATGGTGTTAGCGCCGCCGCCGAGGACATAGACGGGAAGATGTTTTTCATCGGCAAAAGCGTAGGAGCTTGCTATGTCGTCAATTTTTTCGATATCAATGACGTATTTCGCTGGACCACCAAGACGCATGGTGGTGAGTTCAGACAGTGGTACATTTTCTCGTATAATCATATTAATATTATAACATTCTGGGCGGGAGAAAGAAAGCCTAGGCGGATTGGGCGGAGAACTTTAGGCTAAGTGGGGGGTTGCAATAATTTGCGACGCGTGCTAGAAGGGTGGCAGGAAATAGGGTTGGCGCTGTTTAAAATAAACATGATGGAAGAAATGAGGGGCGATGGAAGAACTTGAAGTTGACTATGTCATAGTAAAACTAAAAAAGAAACCTTCTGCAAAGCAGAAGGAATCATAACCTTAAATTGATTCTATCATACACTAGTGTAATAGTCAATCCTATTTCCTTTTTAGCAAAATATAATATAATTGTAAAGAAGAAAGGTAATACAATATGGCAAAAAAAGATGCAGTGGTGGAAAACGAGGGGGAGAAGAAGAATGACGGTAAGAGTGAAGCCTTAAAACTCGCTATGGCGCAGATTACGAAGCAGTTTGGTGACGGATCGATTATGAAACTTGGTGAGACGCCGAGAATGGACGTAGAACTTTTGCCATCGGGATCGTTGTCGCTGGATTTGGCGCTGGGTGGCGGTTGGCCGAAAGGGCGAATCATTGAGATTTATGGGCCGGAATCATCTGGCAAGACGACTTTGGCGCTTCATGCAATTGCAGAGATTCAGAAGCAAGGCGGGCAGGCGGCGTTTATTGACGCGGAGCACGCGCTAGACCCGGCATATGCAAAAAAGATTGGCGTTGACACAGCGAATCTTTTGATTTCGCAGCCGGACAATGGTGAGCAGGCGCTGGAAATTTGTGAGACGCTGGTGCGATCTAATGCGGTGGATTTGATCGTAGTGGACTCGGTGGCGGCGTTGGTGCCGCAGGCTGAGATTGATGGCGACATGGGCGATGCGCAGATGGGGCTGCAGGCGCGGTTGATGTCGCAGGCGATGCGGAAGTTGACTGGTATTATTTCTAAGTCACGGGCGACGGTGATTTTCATCAATCAGATTCGAATGAAGATTGGTGTGATGTTTGGCAATCCGGAAACGACGACGGGCGGCAACGCGTTGAAGTTTTATGCGTCAGTGCGGGTGGATATTCGACGAATTGGGCAGATTAAAGATGGTGATAATATCGCTGGTAACCGAACAAAGATTAAGGTGGTGAAGAACAAGATTGCAGCGCCATTTAGGACGGCGGAATTTGATATCATGTACAATGAGGGGATTTCGAAGACTGGTGACGTACTGGATCTCGGCGTACAGTATGGTGTGGTGGAAAAGGCCGGCGCATTCTTTAAGTATAACGGCGAGACGTTGGGGCAAGGTCGCGAGGCAGTAAAGAAACTTTTCCGCGAGAAGCCGGAGTTGCTTGATGAGATTGAGGCTAAAGTGCGAGAAAGAGCAGCGGAAGATAAAGATTAGGGTTTGACCGGGAGACTTTATGCATCACGACGAATTGTGGCAGATTTATGCGCCGAATGGGGAACCGATAGAAGGCGAGGGGTGGGATTCGAGGTTAGGCAATCCAGGGCCGGGATCGGACGTGATTATTGGAGTGGCGACAGTTTTGTTGTATCGACGCAATGATGCGGGCGAGCTGGAAGTTTTGTGGCAGAGAAGGTCCGAAAAAGTCGATAGGTTTCCAGGAGATTACGACGTTTCGGCGGGTGGGCATATCAACTTGGGCGAATCGGTAGTGGATGCGGCGATACGTGAGCTCTACGAGGAAATCGGCGCGAGGGTTATGCCGGAGGATTTGCATTTTGTGACATCGATGGAAGTGAGCCCGAATCGTTTCATTAAGGGAGCATTTTTGGTAGATTGGACGGGGCGGGAAGAGGACTTTGCTTTTAACGACGAAGAAGTGTCGGAAGTGAAATGGGTGCCGTTTGTCGAGATGGAAGAATTCCGGCAGAAATATGCCAAGCCGACGCTTAAGGGCAAGAGGCTTGATTTTGAGAGCATCGAAGAATGGTTCCGAAGACATGGAGATTTGTAAACTAGGCGATGGTTTGCGGGTTACCGAGATGAAGCAGGGGGTGAAGAACCCGGACCGCGTGAACGTGTTTGTGGATGGAAAATATGCGTTTTCCTTGGATGTAGCGCAGGTGGTAGAATTTGGAGTGAAGGTGGGGCTGGAGCTATCGGAGGAACGCCTAGCGGAACTGAAGCGAGCCAGTGAATTTGGTAAATTATACCAAAGGACGTTAGAGTGGGTGCTGGTTCGGCCGCGTTCGGTAAGAGAGACGAGAGATTATCTTGCAAGAAAACTTAGAAAGCCTTCTCCAGGCGCACCTGCCCCGGCCCGTTCGTCTTCGACAATGCGCGCTTCACGGAGCGAGCGTTGCGGGCGGGACTCTACTCGTCCGCTCCCGGTTAGCCGTGGATGGTCCCCAGAGGACATTCCTGAGTTTTCTGATGAAATAATTTCGCGGTTACTTGCGAAAAGGTACTTGGACGACAAGAAGTTCGCGGAGTTTTATGTGGAAAATCGATTTGTGAAGAAGGGGATATCGCGGAAGCGGCTTCAGCTGGAGCTTTTTAAAAAGGGGATTGCAAAAGATATTGTTGACGAAGTACTCGGCGGGCGCGATGACGCGGCGGAGATTGAAAAAATGATCGCTAAAAAACGCACCAAATATGATGACGAGAAACTGGCACAGTATTTATGTCGGCAGGGATTTTCGTACGATTTGGTGCGAGAAAAAATAGCGGCGGTGAGCGAAGATTAGGCGTCGGTTTTTTTGAGATTTTTGGTGTTGGCTGGTTTGGTGGTGCGGAAGGGATTGACGAAATTGGGGATGAAATCTTCGTTTTCGGCGCGGGCGCGGATGGTTTTTTCTTCGTCTTTGACAATGATTTTGTAATCTGTGATCTCGACGATCTCGGTGCACGGAATGGTGAGCTCGGGGTCGACGAAGGCTTTGATTAGTGGGCGTTTCACGATGAGCTGTTGGACGCTGAAGTTATCGTCGGTGACGGTAAAATCAATGACTTTGCCAAGTTTGCTACCTTTTTTGGTTTCAACTTTGAGGCCGATGAGGGAAAAATTTAGTTTTAAGATTTCGCTGATGCGGATAACGTCGGTGGAGCTAATGAGCTCATCAGAGGAATCGATGACCATGCCGAGATTCGAATATTCGCGAACAGACTGTGCGTCCAGAATGTCTTCGGTGCGGCTAACAAGGGGGCCGGACAGGCGAAAAGCGATGACTTTGAGCTTGTCTGGGTCGACGATGGGTAAAGAAACCTGCCCGATGGGGCCGGAAGATTGGATACTGAGAACATTTGTGCCAATGAGACGAGAAGCTGTGATTAACATAATTTAATTATAGCACAGAAGCGTCTGCGATATCATATTTTCCGATTTTGGTGCGACGGAGAGCGGTGAGGTAGGCGCCGGTGCCGAGCGCTTTGCCAATGTCTTCGGCGAGAGTGCGGATGTAGGTGCCGCTGGAAACGTGGCAGCGGATTTTGAGCTCAGGGTAGTTATAGCTAATAATCTCTATGCTGTATATAGTGATTTTTCTGGTGGGGGTTTCGAAATCTTTGCCGGCACGGGCGAGTTTGTAGGCTCTTTCTCCGTTGATTTTGACGGCACTAAAGGAGGGGACTTTTTGGGAAATTTCGCCAATGAACGAGGAGATTACAGAAGTAACTTTTTCAAAACTAGGACAGCATTCGCGTGGATTCATTTTTGTAACATGTTCCGCCTCTGTAATTTCGCCTTCGGGGTCGCCGGTTGAGGAGGTGAAGCCGAGTTTCAAGGTGGCTTCGTAGGCTTTGTCGAGTTTTAAAAAGTCATTTGATTTTTTGGTCATTTGGCCGGTGAGGAGGATAAGAAGCCCAGTTGCAAAGGGGTCGAGGGTGCCAGTGTGGCCGACTTTGACTTTGTGGCCGAGTTCGGCCTTCAAACGTCCGCGAACTTTGGCAACTACGCCGAAGCTGGAAATACCGGCGGGTTTGTCAATTAAAATGACTTGATTTTCCATTGCATAATTATAACAGATGTGATATAATTGGGCAATGATAACAAAAGAGAATAAAGACAAGGCTATTGCCAGCGTCGCCCGCAACAAGGCAGATGTTGGTTCTCCTGAAGTACAAGTTGCAATTCTCACCGCTCGCATCAAAGAGGTGACTGAGCACGTGAAGAATAACCGACATGACTTTATGGCCAAAAGAGGTCTGATGCAGATGGTCGGGAAGCGCAAGAAGCTCCTGAAGTATCTCGAAACGACCGATTTTGAGCTATACAAGAAGACGGTCGCAAAGCTCGGACTGAGGAAATAGCTAAGATTAAAAAGATGCGCTGGGGGCGCATTTTTTTGTTTTTAGGGTCTATCTTTCCATTATATCACATTTTGCAAAAAAAGTCAAGGGGTGTTATAATAAAGGGGCAATATTAATAATTAGAGAAGACGGCAGATATGGGGAGCCGAAATGGGGGGATCAGTTTGACACAGCGTGCCCTTCGGGCACGCTCCGGGCCGCTCTGGCCAAGTCTTTATGTCCCGCAGGACACGTCGTGCCAAACTGGCCCTCCAGTTTCGGCTGTTCATACCTGAAGTTTTCTCTAAGAAAGGATTTTTCATGGAAATTATAAACCCAATGGGCAAAAAGACCATTCAGGTGTCTACTGATTGGCTGGGGCGAAAATTGACGCTGGAAGTAAACCGAGTGGGGTTTAGGACGACGTCGTCGGTGCTCGTGACCTATGGGGATACCGTAGTGCTTGGCTCAGTGGTAGTTGGAACTAAGCCGGTGGTGCAGGACTTTTTCCCGTTGTCGATTGATTATGAAGAGAAATATTATGCGGCGGGGAAGATTTCGTCGTCGAGATTTATTAAGCGTGAAGGAAAGCCGGCGGATGAAGCGGTGCTCGTAGGGCGGTTGATCGATCGACCGATCCGGCCATTGTTCCCGAAAGGCTACAGACAAGAGGTGCAAGTGGTGTGTACAGTGCTTTCGATGGATCCGACTTTCCGACCAGATTGCGTAGCTATGATTGCGGCTAGTGCAGCACTCATGAACGCTGGAGTGCCGTTTGATGGCCCGGTGGCTGGGATTCGGATTGGCAGGATTGGTGGTGAGTTCAAAGGCTTTTTGTCGCCGGAAGAGCGCGAGATTTCGCCGATGGACCTCGTGGTAGCCTGTAAAGACGGTAAAATTATGATGGTGGAAGCCGGGATGAAAGAAGTGCCGGAAGAGACCATTATCGAGGCGATGCACTGGGCGGTGGCCAATGTGCAGCCAGCGTTGGATTTGCAGCGAGAGCTAGCTAAGCAAGTAGCGGCGCCAGAGCAGGAATACGAATTGGTCTTGCCGGATGCAGAAGTGATTGAGGAAGTGGCCAAGTGGACTGAGGGGAAGTTCGGCTCGAAGATTCGCGGGAACGTGATGGAGCGAGCGCAGATGTTAGATGACATTAAGTACGCAATGCATGATGAGCTCGCATTGCTCAAGGGTGAAGGTGAAACGGATAATGAGAAGGTTGCGTGGTATGACGAAAACTTGCGTGACGTGTATGACCAGGCGTTTGAGCTGGCAGTGTTTAAGGAAGTTCGTCGTGGGATTGTCGAGGAAGGTATCCGGCCGGATGGACGAAAGTTGAATGAGGTGAGGCCGCTGTCGTCGCAGGTTGCGATCTTGCCGAGGGTGCACGGTTCGTCGCTTTTCACGCGTGGTGTGACGCAGGCGATGAATATTGTGACGTTGGCGCCACTTTCCTATGCGCAAGAGGTTGATACGATGGAGGTGACTGATGGTAAGCGACGATATATGCATCATTATAATGCGCCATCATATACGGTTGGTGAACCGGGGAGGATTGGTTCGCCTGGGCGTCGTGAGATCGGCCATGGATATCTTGCAGAGCGTGCATTGATGCCGGTGCTTCCGTCCGAAGAAGAATTCCCGTACGCGATTCGTTCGGTAACTGAAATTATGTCACAGAACGGTTCGACTTCGATGGCGGCGACTTGTTCGTCTTGCATGGCCTTGATGGACGCTGGAGTACCTTTGAAACGCCCGGTGTCTGGCGTTGCGATGGGGTTGATGGTCGATGTGCCAAAGGGGACACCGATTGAGGCTTCGGATATTGATAAAGCATATGTGCTGACTGATTTAATGGATGCAGAAGATTTTGCCGGCGATATGGACTTTAAGGTGACTGGTACGACTGAGGGTGTAACGGCGCTGCAGATGGACATGAAAGTACATGGCCTTCCGGTGGAGATTATGGAGAAAGCATTGAAGCAGTCACATGAAGGTCGGATGTTTATTCTAGATCATATTATGAGCGTGATTCCGGAGCCGAGAAAGCAAATTTCGGAATATGCGCCACGGATCGAGAAGTTGATGATTAATCCGGACAAGATTGGCGCCGTGATCGGTAAGGGCGGCGAGATGATTAATAAGATCACCTCGGAGACTGGTGCGGAAGTTGACATCGAGGACTCTGGCCTCGTGACGATTTCTGGTAATGATCCGGAGAAGATCGCGAAGGCACTGGAATGGGTGAAGAGCTTAGTCGAAGAGCCGGAAGTCGGGAAAGTATATACCGGCACTGTGGTGACGATTAAAGACTTTGGTGCGTTTGTAAATATCATGCCGGGGATCGATGGGATGCTGCATATCTCGCAGATTGTCGAAGGTAAGAGATTGAAGAGCGTAGAGGAAGTTTTGCACGTTGGCGATAAGATAAAAGTGCGCCTAGTAGCGATTGATCACGGCAAGTTGTCGCTTAGTATGATAGGGGTGGAACAATAGGGCGATTGTTGTAAAAAACAAACCGGGAATAATCCCGGTTTGTTTTTGATGTGGTATAATAAGCTTAAGCTAAAAACGAGGAATTTATATGGAAAATGGGAATAATATGGGGCAGGAAATGACACCGAATCAAGCTACGGCGAGCGGCAATATGACATCTGAACCGGTGCACGAAAAGAAAAAAATCAATGTTCTTGCGATATTGTTTGGGGTTACTACTTTGGTATTTGCAGGGCTCGCGGTGTATTTTGGGATGGAGCATTTTAAGCCAAAAGGCGGACAGAGTGGTGACGCTGGAGGTGATCAGAGCAATCAAGGTGGAAGTGAAGTAGTGGTGGTGGATATCCCGGATATGGCGGAGGATTATGAGGAAGTCTACGATTTGATGAATGGGCTAGTTGCTGACCTTGGCGATGGATTTGATGGAATTCAGGTAAGTTCAGACATTGTATATAAGCCAGAAGGAATAAATTCGTATATGCAGATGCGGTTTGGTTTGAGTGCGAAAGTTTATTCAGACGATAATGTAGCTACGGCATCTGAACTTGGTATGAGGCTTGAGAATGGTGGCTTTACGTCGATCGGAACAATACCGCACCTTGGTTCGGCTGGGCCGGGAATTAATGGATACCTAAATTCTGATAGAAATATCGTGTGCGAGGTATACGGTGACGGATTATTCATTGCCCAGGACGTTTGGCAAGAATATGTGTCTTTGGGATGTGCGAAGACTGATTGGCATTGGATGACTGATGCGAAAAAAGAGTTGGCTAACAAATTAGAGACGGCTTACTTTAATAAGACTGGCAAATATCCGACAACTTTATATGGCCTAGAATCTAGAGTCAAAGATAGTCAAATTTCGCCATATCAGACATTGCAAGTAGCGATTGGCGGCGGATATGCTTTATTTTATAGGGTGAGTCCAGATGCAGAGTGGCAATATTTTGCTGGTGGACAGTCGTATTTGGATTGTAGTTATTATGATACTGAAGACTTGAGGAAAGCATTTGCTGGTGATGTCTGCTACGATGGTCAGGCTCCATCGACAGTGCAGCCCTAATATGTTATAATATATAATATATGGAAAAAATCCGGAATTTTTGTATTATTGCGCATATTGACCACGGGAAGTCGACGATTGCTGATCGGATGATGGAGCTTACCGGTACGGTGGAAAAACGGGAGATGAAAGAGCAGCTTCTGGATTCGATGGAGCTGGAGCGGGAGAAGGGCATTACGATTAAATTAACACCGGTGACGATGCAATGGAAGGGTTACACGCTAAATTTGATTGATACACCAGGGCACGTGGATTTTTCGTATGAAGTTTCAAGATCGCTGCAGGCGGTGGAGTCGGCGGTGCTGGTGGTGGATGCAACGCAGGGTATCCAGGCACAGACGCTAGCGAATGTTTATCTAGCGTTGGAGCAGGACTTAACTATTATTCCGGTAATAAACAAGATCGATCTGCCGGCGGCGGACGTTGAGGGGACGGCAGCGCAGATCATAAATTTGCTTGGTTGTTCGCGGGAAGAGATTATTGAGGCATCGGGAAAGACGGGGCTTGGAGTAGATGAAATATTAGACGCCGTGGTGGAGCGAGGCCCAAGGCCAAAAGAGATGTCCGGATCTTCTTGCACTAGGGCGTTGATTTTTGACTCATATTTTGACGACTATCGTGGCGTAGTATTATACGTGAGAGTTTTTGAGGGGGAGATTCCGAAAAATGCAGAGATTTTGATGATGGCGGCCGAGACGAAAGGATTGGCGCTTGAAGTTGGAATTTTGACGCCAAAAATGAAGCCACAGGATAAGCTAAATGAAGGCCAGATTGGTTATATTGTGACGAATCTCAAGACTACGCGCGAAGCGAAAGTTGGTGACACCGTGACGTTAGCCAAGGGTTTGGCGGTTAAAAAGGATGAGAATGGCGTTGAGGTGCTTGATGCGAGTGGTAAGAGGCTAGAGCCGTTGCCGGGTTATAAGAACGTGCTACCGTTTGTATATGCGGGATTTTTCCCGGTGTCGAACGATCAGTACAAGGAACTAAAAGAAGCGATTGAAAAATTGTCGCTTTCTGATTCGGCGCTGAGGTATGAGCCGGAAAACTCGCCAGTCTTAGGGTTTGGGCTTCGGATTGGGTTCTTGGGTCTACTCCATATGGATATTATTAAAGAGAGGTTGGAACGGGAGTTTGGGTTAGATCTCATCGTGACGAATCCGAGTACGAACTATGAAGTGGTGATGAATAATGGCGAGATGAGAGAAATCAAGTCTGCGGCGGATTTGCCTGATGCGAGCGAAATACGAGAGATCCGCGAGCCGTGGGTGAAAGGTGAGATTATCGTGCCGAAACCGATGATTGGTAATGTGCTTAATCTCATCAACGCGAAACGTGGACATCAGACGAGCGTATCCTATATTGAGGAGCGAGCGGTGATTGATTTTGAGGCGCCGATGGCGAATTTGCTAACGGATTTTTATGACCAACTGAAATCTGCGACGAGCGGATATGCATCATTTAATTATGAGTTGAATGGCTATCGGGCTGATGACTTGGTGCGAGTGGACTTCTTAGTGGCGGGGCACAAGATGGATGCGCTTTCGGTGATGGCGCATCGGTCGGAAGCGGACGGGATTGGGCGTGAGGTGACGAAGAAGCTAAAGGAAGTGATTCCGCGCCAGAATTACGAAGTGGCGCTGCAGGCGGCGATTGGGGCCAGAGTGATTGCACGAGAAACGATTGGCGCATATCGCAAGGATGTGACAGTGAAAATTCATACGGGTGACCGTGATCGCAAAGCGAAGCTGCTCGAGAAGCAGAAGCGTGGTAAAGCTAGGATGAAGCGGTTTGGTAAAGTTGACATTCCGAGCGAAGCATTTACCGTAATGCTGAAACGTGACTAATGTGCTATAATGGGCTTATGGTAAATAAGCTGAGTCGCGGACTTAAAAGAGGCGATACTTTGATTGAGGTTACGATTGCGATTGGCATTTTTTCGTTGATTGCGATTATGGCGGTTTTGGTGGTGAATACTTCTATTTCTGGGGCGCAGTCGACCTTAGAGAATACAGTTACACGGGAAGAGATTAATGCGCAAGCGGAAGCGCTGAGATTTATCCAGGCGGCGTATGCGGCGGATAAGGATGCGGATCCGGAGGAGCCAAGCAAATATGGTGTCTTGTGGGAGAGAATAACGAACAGCGCGAGAGTGCTTGGCAGTGATGACGAGGACGACATGGCGTTTTTGTCTTATCGCCCAAGTACGTGCGATGAACTATATAACGAGAATGCGGTTGGCCACCAAAATGCGTTTGTGATTAATGTGCGTGCGCTTGATTCGAGCGACGTGAATAATATTTTAATATCTGCCGCAGACTATCCGGATATTTTTAGGCAGACGACGACTTACCCGCGTTTGATGTATGGGTATGATGATTCGGAGGATGAAGTGCCAGATGACGTGCTTTATAGTTTGAACGAAACATGGGCAATTATGGGCGGGCGCGAAGTGGAAGTGCGTAGGGCGGAGGGAATTTATGTTGTGGCGGTGCAAGATAGTGATGGCACGAATATCGTTTCGGGTGATACGGGCGAGGGGAGCAAAAAACCGGCATTTATAGATTTTTATATTAGAACTTGTTGGTATGCCTTAAATGCAAACAAGCCATCGACGATTTCGACGGTGGTGAGGCTTTATAATCCGGACTACATTGCGAATTAGTTTGTCGTAGTGGTTCTCATTAGATGTGTTATAATTGGGCTATCTGGGATTGGCGCAGTGGTAGCGCGCACGCCTGGGGGGCGTGAGGTCGCCAGTTCGAACCTGGTATCCCAGACCATGCTTTGCTTGTCTTAGCGAAGCTCGAACTGTCGAAACGTCCCAAGGGGTAAACGCCAGTTCGAGCCTGGTATCCCAGACCACATTTAATTTTTTGTGGAAATGTGATATAATAGTAGCGCGTCAGGGTGTGGCGCAGTTGGTAGCGCGCAGCGTTCGGGACGCTGAGGTCGTCAGTTCAAGTCTGATCACCCTGACCACATCGATAACTGGGTGTAGCACAGTTGGTAGCGCGCAACGTTTGGGACGTTGAGGTCGCAGGTTCAAGTCCTGTCACCCAGACCACGATAAAAGGCTCTAAGCAGGCCTTTTTTGTTTTGAAATGGCGGAACTTTATGATAGAATTAAGAGAGTAAGGAGATAAAAAAGTGGCAAAACAGAAGACGAATCTGGATATGAATACGAATGTGAATGGCGGCGGAGCGAACGGTCGGGGCGGACGTTCTAATACGATCCGAGGCGCATTGTTTTTCTTTATAATGTTGATGTGCGCGATGATGTTGGTTTCGAATATGAATAACGGCAATCAGGCAGTGAAGACTGAGGTGCCAATTTCTGAGGTGATCCAGCGAGCGAACGATCCGAATGGCAACATTGCTAAAATTTCAGTTTCTGGTGAGACGCTAGAAATAACGTTAAAGGGCAAAGATGAGCCGACGGAGACTTCGCGTAAAGACCCGTCTGGCACGTTGTACGACCAGGGCCTAGTGAATTATTGCGATGGGTTGGCAGGAGAGGATCTTACCGAGTGCCAGAAAACTTATCCGGTGATTGAATATAAAGAAAATGTGGATGTGCTCGGTATAGTGCTGGATGTGGCGCTAACGGTATTGCCGATTATAGCAATTGTAGTATTTTTCTCGTGGATGTTGAGACAGGCTAATATGGCAAGTGATAAGTCATTGTCGTTTGGTAAGGCGAAAGCGCAGCTTTATGGTCCGGATAAGAAAAAAGTAACTTTTCAGGATGTGGCTGGGAATGAGTCGGCGAAGCAGGACCTAGCAGAGATAGTAGATTTTCTCAAGACGCCTAAAAAATATGAGAAGTTGGGGGCTAAGATTCCGCGTGGCGTGTTGCTTGCGGGGGATCCGGGAACTGGTAAGACCTTGATGGCACGAGCCGTAGCGGGAGAAGCGAATGTACCGTTTTTCTCGATTTCGGGATCGGAATTTGCAGAGATGTTTGTAGGCGTGGGAGCTTCGAGAGTAAGAGATTTGTTTAGCAAGGCAAAGAAGAATGCGCCGTCGATTATCTTTATTGACGAGATTGACGCCGTAGCTCATAAGCGCGACGCGAGGGGTGGTGCTGGACGTGAGGACGAGCAGACCTTGAACCAGATTTTGGTGGAAATGGATGGATTTGATAACGATTCCGGAGTAATTGTGATGGCGGCAACAAACCGAGTTGATATGTTGGATAAAGCGCTTTTGCGTCCTGGGCGGTTTGATCGACACATAAATGTAACGTTGCCTGAGCGGAAGGATCGGCTTGAGATATTGAAGGTTCATTTCAAAGGCAAGCCGGTGGAAGCGGATGTAGATTTAGAAGCGTTGGCTAAGAAAACGACCGGTTCGTCTGGTGCTGATCTTGCAAATATTGCGAACGAGGCGGCGATTACGGCGGCGCGGTTTGGGCACAAGGCCATATCGAATGCGGATCTCACGGAGGCTTTTGAACGAGTGGCGATTGGCCCGGAACGAAAGTCGAAAGTAATGAACGAAAAAGAGCGGAAGATTACGGCATATCACGAGGCGGGGCACGCGGTCGTGGGGCATGTATTGCCGGATTCGGATCCAGTACATAAAGTGACGATCATTCCGCGAGGCTTGACGGGTGGCGTGACGTGGTTTTTGCCGCCGGAGGATAGAAGTTACAAGAGCGTATACGAGCTAAAGGATATTTTGGCGCGCGCGATGGGCGGTAGGGTTGCGGAAAAGCTGATTTTTGGAAAAGATGCGATTACCACTGGAGCGTCATCGGACCTTAAGAACGTGGCGGAGCTTGCTAAATCGATGATTATTGAGGAGGGAATGGGAAATGGATTGCGCAATCAAGTGTTCCCAAGTGAGGCAACTGGGTATTATACGATTTCGACGTCGAAGCCATATTCTGAGAAGACGGCGGAAGTAATTGACGCGGAAATTAAGATGCTTGCAGATGAAGCGGCGAAGCGGGCGGAAGAGGTGTTGAAGACCAATAAGAGAGTATTGGACAAATTAGCTGAGGAATTATTGGCGCATGAAACGCTGGAAGAAAAGGAACTCGAGCCAATTTTGAAGGACGCCAAGTTGCCAGTTGCGGCAAAGTTGCATCAATAGTCGTTGGCGGCCTATTCGCTTTGGATTTTTCATGAAAGGAGTTTATGGAGAGACTATTAAAATATTTTAAGCCAGAGAAATATACACTAGATATCAATATTGATAAGCACGCCAAAACGATTGGCGGAAAAGTAGTGATATCTGGCGAGGCGAAAGACGAGATAATTAAACTTCATGCTGAGGGCCTCGAAATAGACGACGTGCGTGTAGGTGTAGAAAAAGCGAATTTTGAAACAGCGAATGGCATTTTGACGCTCGAGAAGGTGCCCAGGGGCGCTTTGGATATTGAAGTGGTGTACCATGGCTCTTTGAATGAGAATATGGAGGGAGCTTATCTGTCAACATATGAGTATAGTGGTCGTGAGGAAAGAATTGTGGCAACGCAGTTTGAAAGTCACTATGCGAGGGAAGCGTTTCCGTGTATTGACGAACCGGCGGCGAAAGCGATATTTGAGCTAACTATTACGGTGCCAGATGAAGATGATTTAGTGATATCTAATATGCCAGCATTGAAGTCCGTATTGGCGCCAAATTGTATGGTGACAACATTTGAACCGACGCCGCGGATGAGTACATATTTGCTTGCGTGGGTAATTGGAAAATTCCATGGTAAAACAGTAACAAATAAGCATGGCGTGGAGATTACAACATATTGCGCGTTGAATCAGGATACAAACACTGTGGATTTTGCAAACGATGTGGCGGCACAATCATTGGTGTTTTATGACGATAATTTCGGGGTGCCATACCCATTGAAGAGATGTGTGCAAGTGGCGCTACCAGATTTTGAAGCTGGAGCGATGGAAAACTGGGGCCTGGTTACGTATCGGGAATCGATGTTGCTTGCGGGCGGATCAGCTACGTTAGAAACCAAAAAGAGCGTGGCGCTTACGGTGGCGCATGAATTGTCGCATCAGTGGTTTGGCGATTTGGTGACGATGGAATGGTGGGATGATTTGTGGCTAAATGAGTCATTTGCGAGCGTGATGGAGTATTTTGCGGTAGACGCGATTTATCCGGAATATAAGATTTGGGAAGGTTTTTTTACTGGAGATGCATTGGCGGCGCTTCGACGTGATTGCTTGACTGGAGTACAATCTGTGCATCAGGAAGTAAACGATCCGGCCGAAATTGCAACGTTGTTTGACCCGGCGATCGTGTATGCGAAGGGCGCAAGACTGATGCTGATGGTGATTCGCCTGATGGGGTGGAAGAACTTTTGTGCCGGAGCACAGGACTATTTCAAAGAATACCAGTATAAAAATACGTGTGGGGATGATTTGTGGGCGGCGCTTCGTCCGCATGCTAATTTTGATGTGGGGGAGATGATGCACGCGTTTATTGATCGCCCCGGCTATCCGGTAGTGAAGAATGAAGGGACAAATTTTGACAAAATTTCGCAACGGAGGTTCTTGCTGGATGGCGAGATGAAGAGGTCCGATTGGCCGTTGATGAACATAAGTGAAGACATGAGTGGGCACTATGTTCTGGAGTTGTCTAACGTGGAGTTTGATGAACGATTGACGAGATTTGAGTCGTTGGGGTTAGAAGAGAAGTTGAGGCTATTGATTGATCGGGATTTGCTGGCAAGGGCGGGATTGGTATCTAGCGCATCGTTGGTACCGTTGATTTGGCGGTTTCGTGAAGAGGCAAATGCGGCGGTGTGGAGTATTATTTTTACGATCGTGTCTGGGCTAAAGATATTCTTTGACCCTGAGTCCGAAGAGGAGAAGGAGTTTAAAGAATTTGTTGGGAAGTTAGTAGCCCCGAAGCTAATGGGGCTTGGGTTCGCAACGCGAGATGGAGACGATGAAAATACCTTGAGGCTTAGGTCAATGCTTCTAGCTATGGATTTTTATGCGGAAGATGCTAATGGGTTAAGAAATTTAGCCTCTGCATACGACGACGATTACTCGTTGATTGACGCAGAAATCCGCGATAGCGTGCTTTCGGCAAAGATCTATTTGCAACCAGAGATGTTGGATAAGTATCTGGAGGATTATAAAAAGACTGCGGATCCGGAGATTAAGTCTGAATTATTGGCTGCGGCTACGTCATCTAAGGACGTCAACGTGCTTGAACGGATGGTTGGGCTTCTGAATTGCCCGGACGTAGTGAAGCCACAAGATCAATTTTATTTGTTTATTTGGCTATATCGGAATCCGGTGGCGAAAGAGCGGGTGTTCTCATGGTTGACGGTCCACTGGGAATATGTAGAAAGTTTGGTTGGCGATAAATCGATTGACAACTATCCGCGATATACGGCGAATTTGGTGCGGACGGAGAAAGAGTTTGAGCTTTGGCGAGAATTTTTTGAGCCGATGAAAGATGATTCTGCGTTAGCGCGAGCGATTGAAGTTGGGGAGAATGAGATCAAGGCGAGGTTGGGGCTGATAGCAAAAGATAAATCAGTCGTGCAGGAGACTATTCCAAGGGTTGAATAAGCTAATTTGCGCTGCAGAGAGTATTAAATGCTATGCAAAATTAGATTTAATGATATAATAAAAGTACATTAACCATAAATGTGATAAAAGTGGTGAATAGGTTGGATGTAAAAGAGGCTGGTTTAAGAAGTGACCGCATTGGGCTTCGTAGTGTCATGCGCACTATTGGGGTTGGGTCTATTTTGGTGCTTGCTGTCATTCTTGCGATGATCGTAGCGCCAGTATGTGAGCATTTAGAGGTTGCTAAGGCCGACACCGTTGATTCGCCGGTCCTTACTTTCGTTTCGACTAATGCTACGGCCAGCGTCAGTTTGTCGGTGCGTGATGCTAGTGGAACTTTTGCTACCAGCGCGTCCAATCAGAAGGCCGCCTTCTCAATTTCTACAAACAATCCGATTGGCTACACTGTCAGTATTGCCGCAACTGGTTCTAGCACCAGTCTCGTGAATACTGATGATAGTAGCAAAACTTTGGCTACGTTGCCTGGTAATACTAATTCTGGTATAACTTCTGCAACATTCGATACGGCTGCATATAATAATATGTGGGGGTATTCACCGAGTAGCTATCGTCTTAATGACAATAATATAGATAATACTGATGTGGACACAGCACTTTATTTTCCGGCTCCGACCAGCTCTTCGGCTAGAATTTTGGCAAAAACTAATATTGCTAATTCGAGCGATGGCGTGAGTAACCCAGATAATTATACGATAGGCTTGGGTCTTCGAGCGGATTACAGCAGTCAATCTGGCATTTATACGAACGGTACTTTCCTGATTCGGTATGTGGCTAACATGATAGAATATTTGATCACATTTGAAGATGACGTTAATGATTATGTAAACCACCTTCCGACGGCGTTATCTGGTTATACTAACTCGGCAACGGTAGAGATTGTGAATGATAGCACGCCCGTGAGGGCGGGGTTTGACTTTAGTAAATGGTGTCTAGGCTCGACATCTGATAATGCGACTGCTTGCACTGGGATTGAGTACGAGGTGGGGGATTTCCTTAGTTTGGATCTAGATGCTGTGAATCATTATGTGTTGAACGCTGTGTGGATCGAAAACGACTCTGGGATAGTGCCGCCGGTTAACCCATCCGAGCCGCTTGTCGTAAATGAGACTGATGACGTGATGGATGATGGAGATTCAAAGAAAGCCGATGACGAGAGTTAGATCTTGGTACCGAGGCGGGCCTTGTTGGCCCATGCGTCGGCGAGCTCGTTGAGGTTAGTGCCAATGTGCCCGCGAACCCAGACGAGCTTGACTGGGTGGTTTTGGTAGAGTTCGTAGAGCTCTTTGACGAGATCCAGGTTTTTAATCTCGCCGGTGGCCTTGCACCAGCCATGGGCTTGCCAATTGGGAGCCCATTTGGTCAGAACGTTGATCCAAAATTCGGAATCAGAGTGGATCTCGCAGCCTTCATTTCCGGCATATTTAATGGCGGCAATCATGGCGGATCCCTCCATACGAATATTGGTGGTATTTTGGTTGCCGCCTAGGGCGACCGGTTTACCGGAGCCGTCCGCAAGCTGTTCTATTACAGCAAATCCGCCAGGTCCGGGGTTGGGGTTTGCGCTACCATCTGTCCAAAGAATTTTCATAGCTCTATTATCCGATAACGATGGGTAAAAATCAAGCGGTGATGATAGTGCCAGCGTGACCAGCGAGAGCTTCTTTGAGATTATCAATGTCGGTGATGATGCCAGTGTGGCCTTTTCGGGCGAAAGCGGTGGCAGCTTCGACTTTAGGTAGCATAGATCCGGCTTTGAAATAGCCGTATTTTATGAGGTTTGTGATCTCTTTTGCTGCAATTTTATGTAGAGCTTCTTGATGCGGGAGGCCGTAGTTTATGTAGACATTGGGGACGGCTGTGACTGAGACGAAGATGTCCGCATGGATAAGTTCAGCGAGCTTCTCAGCGGCAAAGTCTTTATCAATAACAGCGTCGATGCCTTTAAGATGTTTTAGAACTTTGGTGCGATAAACTGGGATGCCACCTCCGCCAGCCGTGATGACGATGATGCCGTCAGCTATCATTTCAGTAATGGCGTCTTTCTCTACGATATCAATTGGCTTTGGGCTGGCCACTACACGGCGCCAACCACGGCCGGCGTCTTCTTTGACCGTCCAGCCTTTTTCGTGAGCGAGTTTTTTGGCTTCGGTTTCGGTGTAGAATTGCCCAATGGGCTTAGTGGGATTTCTAAATGCTGGGTCGTCGCGGTCGACTACCACTTGCGAAACCACGGTCGCAACTTTTGCGGTTTGATGAAGCTCTAGAAAAGCATTATTGATTGCTTGAGTAAGCCAATAGCCAATCTGGCCTTGGCTCATGGCCACGGCGGTTTCGAGCGGCATGGCAGGGGCTTTATCGGTTGCAGCGGCCTCTTCGTGGATTAAGATGTTACCAACCTGCGGACCATTGCCGTGAGCGACGGCAATTTCGTATTTTGGTGCGAGCTCGGCGATGAGTTTGCCGACGCTAGCGGCAACTTTCTTTTGTGCTTCAGCGGTAGCTTCACCGTTTTTTTGTAGAGCGTTACCGCCGAGAGCTAGTACGATACGTTTTTTCATTATACCTCCATTAATTTTTTAAGTTCTGATTTGTATGCTTCTACACCTGGCTGGTCAAATGGGTTAACGCCAAATAGCTTTGCACTAATAGCGCAAGCCATTTCGAAGAAATAGATAAGTTCACCAAAGCCGCGCTCGTCATAGGATGGAACTTCGAGTGATAGCACTGGAATGCCACCGACGGAATGAGCTTTTTTGACGGCAGTGACAACCTTGGCGTTTAGCTCGTCGGTTGGAAAATCGATAATAGTTTCCCACAGGTTGCGGCGGCCGTCTTGCATGAACTGGCCGAGCGAATGGAGATCGGTGGAGTAAATGACGCTAGCTGGCCAAATGCCTTGTTTGTTTTTGCCTTCGCTTTCGCCGAAAAGCTGCTTGAGCCATTCATTAAAGTACATTGTAGCCGGTTCAAAGCTGGCAAAAACTTCTGTGTCGTAGCCACGTTCGCCGAGATCATGACGCATGAAGGCGTATTGCATAATTGGAGTCTTCGATAGCTCGTTGCCTGTTCTTTGCAAGGTTTCGGCAATTTCTTTGGCGCCAGCTAGAAGGGCGTCAACATCTACGCCTGCGGCTGCAAGTGGGAGCAATCCTACGGCGGAAAGTACCGAGTAGCGCCCGCCGATGTTGTCCGGCACGACGAATCTTTCGTATCCTTTTGCCACGGCTTCGTCATGCAGGGCGCCACGAGCGGCGTCTGTGGTGGCGTAGATTCGTTGATAAGCTTCTTGCTCGCCATATTTTTCGATTAATTTATCTTTGAAGGCTTTGAACGCGATTGATGGTTCCAAAGTGGTGCCGGATTTTGAGATGACGTTGACGGAAAAGTCTTTGCCTTCGACTTCGGCGAGAGCACGGTCTAACTCGCGACGACTGAGCGAGTTGCCGGCATAGATAATTTTGATGCCGCGTGGCTGCAGGGCTTCAATGATCGCGCGGTGCCCAAGATATGAACCGCCGATGCCGATGCAAACTAAGACTTCGGATTCGGAATTGATTTTCCTGGCAGCTTTCTTAATGCTGGCAAGTTCTTTTTTGTTGAAATTGAAAGGTAAATCGGCCCAGCCGCCCATAGGGTCGGCTTTGATCTGGCCGAGAAGTTCTTCGGCCCGGGCCTCGTTTATACGCGTTTCGAAATTGACGTTTATCATATTGCCTCCGTTTAGTGTTATTATATCAAATCGTAAAAGTATTTCCCACAATATTTTAGGTTACCTCGACACTCTTTGCTCTAAGGTGTTTTTGTGCTATAATTATATTATGCCCGCTTGGCGGAACTGGTAGACGCGCTAGCTTCAGGTGCTAGTGGCCGCAAGGCTGTAAGAGTTCAAATCTCTTAGTGGGCACCACAAGGGGGCCTTTTTTGTGCCGTGAATTCTTGAAAAAAGCTTAAACGTGATATATAATCGAAGAAAGAAAGCAATGGTGAGGCTTTGTAAAAGAGTTCATCAAATTAACAAAAGGAAGGTGTTAAATGGATTTTAAAGGGCGAGATTTTCTTAGAATTTTGGACTTTAGCGAGGAAGAGCTACGCTGTATGTTGGATACGGCGAAGAAGTTCAAAGATATGAAGCATAATAAGCAAAACCATAAGTATTTTCCGGAAAAAAACATTGCTATTGTGTTTGAAAAGACTTCGACTAGGACGCGGTGCGCGTTTGAGGTGGCAGGATATGATCTTGGCATGGGCGTGACTTATCTCGATCCGTCTGGCTCGCAGATGGGACATAAGGAATCGATTGCGGATACGGCGCGTGTCTTGGCGCGATTTTATGATGGCATTGAGTTTCGGGGGTTTAAGCAGGAGGCAGTGGACACGTTGGCGCAGTACTCGGATGTGCCGGTATGGAATGGGCTTACGGACTCATGCCACCCGACGCAGGCTTTGGCGGACTTCATGACAATGGAGGAAAGACTTGGGGAACTGAAGGGTAAAACTTTGGCGTTTGTTGGGGATACACACAACAATGTTTCTAATTCTTTGATGGCGATGAGCGCAAAGATGGGCGTAAACTACATCGCGTGTGGTCCGGCGGCGCTTAAGCCATCCGATGAGATAGTGGCAGCATGCGCACCGATTGCAGAGAAGAACGGATGCACGATAACAGTTACTGATGACATTCATGCGCTGGATGGCGTAGCGGATGCGATTTATGCAGATGTATGGCTGTCACTTGGTGAAGACAAAGAGAAGTGGGGTGAGAGAATCGAGCAACTCAAACCGTATCAAGTAAATATGGAAATGATGCGACGAGCGCGTCCGGGGGCGATATTCCTACATTGTTTGCCATCGTTCCACGATACCAATACGACGATTGGGCAGGATATTTTTGAGAGATTTGGTCTTTCAGAGATGGAAGTGACGAATGAGGTGTTCGAGTCTGAGCAGTCCGTGGTGTTTGATGAGGCCGAGAATCGAATGCATACAATCAAAGCAGTGATGTATTTAACGCTAAATGATAAATAAAGGAGGAAAATGAAAACCACCATTAAAAACTTTAGTGAGATTGCACCACTCAAGAAGGTGTTAATGCACCGTCCGGGTGATGAGTTCTTAAATCTCACGCCGAATACGTTGGAAAGGTTGCTGTTTGATGACATTCCATATCTCAAGATCGCACAACAAGAACATGATGCGTATGCAAACGCACTTAGGGCCGAGGGAGTGGAAGTGGTGTACCTTGTTGACTTGGTGGCGGAGGCACTAGAAGCTGGCGGTGGCGCGGTGAGGCGTAAGTTTTTGGAGCAGTTTATCGCGGAGGCCGGTGTGACATCGCCGAAGATCGCGAAGCAATGTTATGATTTTCTGAGCAAGATACGTGATACTAGGGAAATGATTGGTAAGTGTATTGCTGGAATTGATGTTTCAGAACTAGAGAAGCTGGGCAGTATGTCTAGTTTTTATGCGACGCGCGATTTAGGGCGAATGATTATCGATCCAATTCCGAATTTATATTTCCAGCGTGATCCAATGGCGACCGTGGGGTATGGTGCAACGCTTCATCGAATGTGGTCTGTGACGCGCACACGAGAGTCCATCTTTATGGAATACGTTTACCAATATCATCCGTTTTATGATGACGTTAAGTTATATTATGATCGGAACGAGCCATATTGTATTGAGGGCGGAGACATACAAGTGCTGTCGCCTGAAGTGGTAGCGATTGGCATTTCGCAGCGAACGGAGCCAGATGCGATTGCAAATTTTGCAAAACGATTGTTCAAGGATAAATCAAATAAGTTTAAGTATGTGCTGGCGATTGATATTCCAAACGAGAGGGCGTTTATGCATCTCGATACGGTGATGACGCAAGTGGACGTTAATAAATTTGCGGTACAGGATGCGGTGATGAGCATCTCGACGATTTATGAAATCACAGAAGGAAAAGGTGGCGAGGTCGAAGTCCTAGAGGTACATCAGAGCCTTGCGAAGACACTTGAAAAATACCTGCATCTTGATAACGTTGAGCTGATTAAGTGTGGCAACGGTAAACGAATCGATGCCGAACGTGAGCAGTGGAGCGACGGCGTGAACTTGTTATGTATTCGACCGGGCGTTGTGATGGCATATGACAGAAATTATGTGACCAATGAGACCTTGCGACGGCACGGAATTGAAGTGATTGAGCTTCCGAGTTCGGAACTTTCGCGCGGGCGGGGTGGCTCGCATTGTATGACAATGGCGTTGGTGCGGGAGGAGGTATAAGGGTAGACTCTAAGATTTAGTTGTTTATAAAATATTAAAATAAAGGAAAAGGAAAATGTTTAGAAAGAAAAATCGAAGCAAGAAGCGCGCAAGGGCGATGCTTTCAGCGTACTCGATTATAATGATTTTAATCATCTTGCTTGGAATTTTGTCACATGTATTGCCGAGGGCGCAGTATGCTCCGATAGTAGACGGTGACGTTACGCCAGAGGTAAACGTTGGCCTGGGGGAATGGGAAGGAGAAATGCCGGAAGGCGGGGCAGCAGCGCTTGAAGGCGGCTTGACTGAGGCGCCGACCATTTCGGATAATTTGGTGCAGGAAGTCTCATCTGAAGTTACGCCGGCTGAAACCGTGGATGCGGTGCCGGTGTTGGTAGATGAGGATGTAACCGCCGACAAGAGCGGTGTCGCGGAAAATACGGAAGTAAGTACGGAAGTTTACGATTCAAAGGCGGCTTGTGAAGAGGCCTACGGCGAAGATGGCTGTGCGATCGTGGATGGTTCTGGCGTGGAGGGCGCAGAATTATATCAAGTTTTGCTGGCGCCGATTCTTGGGTTTGCTGATGCAATCGACGTTTCCATCTTTATCATGATGCTTGGCGGTTTACTCGCGGTAGTAGCTAGGACCAAGGCTCTAGAAACTGGGATTAAGTTGTTGGTGCAGAAGTTGCACGGCAAAGAGTACTTACTAATTGTGCTTTTGATGTTTATTTTCTCGATACTCGGTACTACATATGGGTTCCTTGAGGAAAGCGTTGGGTTCTATGTATTGATTGCGGCAACGATGTTTGCGGCGGGCCTAGATCCACTAGTGGGCGTCGCGACGATTTTGCTCGGTGCTGGCGCTGGTGTGCTTGGCTCGACGATTAACCCGTTCGCGACTGGCGTGGCACTTTCGGCGATGAAAGACGCCGGGATTGAATTTAGCCAGGGTACGGTGATTTTGATTGCAGTGGTGCTTTGGCTCACGACGCTTGCGATTGCGGCCTTCTTTGTAATCAAATACGCTAAGAAGGTGCAGAAAGATAAGGGCTCGACGTTCCTTAGTTTGCGCGAGCAGGCGGCGGCGGAGAAGACTTATGGTAAGTATTTGAAGTCGCAGGACGATGCAACCAAGTTGACTGGTACGCAGATTGCTACGTTGATTGTGTTTGGCATAACGTTCCTAGTGATGATCGTCGGGTTTATCCCGTGGGGCGAATTTGGGATCACCTTCTTTGACTCATGGACTGGCTGGTTGACTGGCGCTTCGCTTGGTAACTGGTGGTTCTATGAGGCGGCTTTGTGGTTCCTAATCTGTGCAATCATTATTGCGATTATCAATCGTCAAGGTGAACACGGATTCGTGGATGCCTTTGTGGATGGTGCTGACGACATGATTGGTGTTATCCTGGTGATTGCAGTGGCGCGTGGCGCTTCGGTGCTGATGTCTCAGACTGCACTTGATAACTTCATCGTAATTAATGCGGCTAATGCTCTGGCTTCGATGCCGGAAATGCTGTTTGTGCCGTTTAACTACTTGTTGCACGTAGTGCTTTCAATACTGGTGCCATCATCGTCTGGGTTGGCGACGCTTTCGACGCCAATTATCGCGCCGGTGGCTGCACAACTTGGTTACAGCACCAACGTAGCTGCAATGACGATTGTGGCAGCAAATGGTCTAGTCAATTTGATTACGCCAACTTGTGGCGCAATCATGGGCGGACTTGCGCTTGCAAAAGTCGACTACTCGACTTGGTTTAAGTGGGGAATCAGGGTGGTTGCTTGCATTGCGGTGGTGAACATCATAGTGCTATGTTTGTTCTCGATCTAGAGATATAGCAGTCCACAAAAAGAACGAGCCTAAAGGCTCGTTCTTTTTAAATGATTCTAATTAGTGGAGCATCCCACTCGGACGGGAGGTCTGTTTCTTTAAAACCGAGTAAGAGGGCGATGGTAGATGCGATGTTGGAAAGGCCAGGGTGCTGGACGCTAGAGTAAGTGTATTTAGTGCGATTGATAGTATTGTCGTAGATAATGAATGGCACCTTATTCATGGTGTGGGCAGTTTTTTGTTGGTTGGATTGGTCGAGGAGTTCTTCCGCGTTGCCGTGGTCTGATGTAATGATGAGCACGCCGCCGAGCTGGTCAATTTTTTCGGCGAGACGTGCGAGGGACAAATCGACCGATTCGACGGCAATGATAGTGGCATTAATATCTGCGGTGTGACCGACCATGTCGCCGTTTGGGAAATTAAAACGTATGAATTTAAAGTTACCGAGATTATCTAACACCGCGTCGGTGATTTCGGCAACTTTCATCCAGGGTTTAAGGGCGGGGTAATCTTTGAATGACTCGATCTCGATGTGTTTTTCGTTTGGTTGTTTTTCGTAGCTATTGCCATTGAAGTAGTAGGTGATGTGACCAAACTTCAGAGTTTCTGAACAGGCAAGTTGAGAAATATTATTGTTGCCAAGGAACTGAGGTAAAGTTTCACCGAACTTAGTCGGTTCGACTAGACGGTGTTCTGGAACGTGGGTGTCCGAATTATATTCACACATGCCAACAAAATAAACTTGGTCTGGGGTATAATTGCCGCGATTGAAATACGGGAAGTCCCAGTAGGTGAAGGCCTGTGCGATTTCGATCGCGCGGTCCTTGCGGAAGTCGAAATAGATGAGAGCATCGCCTTTTTCGATTTTGCCGACGGGTTGGTCGTTTCTTACGATTACGAATGGCGGGAGATCTTGGTCTTGGACCTTTGGATTAATTCGGCGAAGAGTAGCGATTGCTTCCTCAGCGGAATTAAAATAGTAGTCGGCTTCGCCGTTGACCATTGCGTCCCAACCTCTGGCTACTACATTCCAGTCATTTTCGTAGCGGTCTGCCACGAAAACTGAACGTCCGCCGCCGTCGGCGATCTTGATGTCAGCGTCGCTAAAGTTGTTTGCAAATTCTTCAAAACGTCTGATAAATTTTGGCTCAGTTTGCGGTGGCGTGTCGCGGCCATCAAGTACGGCATGTATGCGCATACGACGCACGCCTTCTTGGTAGGCACGAGCTACCATTTTCATGAGGTGATTAATGTTGCTATGAACTCCGCCATCCGAAAAAATACCAGCAAAGTGCAATGTGCCAGCGTTTTGTGTGCGGCGGATGGCTTCTTTCCAGGCTTTACTATCAAAAACTCGACCGCTTGCGAATTCGGCATCAACTCTGGCGGCGTCTTGTAGATTGGCTTTTCCGGCCCCGATGGTATTATGCCCGACTTCGGAACTTCCGATATGTCCGGAGTGGAGACCTACGGCTTCTCCAGATGCGTTGATTGCCACGTGAAAATAGTCACTGGCTGCGCGACCGAGAAATGGGGTGCGCGCTCGCGAGACGGCATTGCCAGGTCCGTCTGGTGCAAGGCCGACTCCGTCAAGTACAGCTAAAACTATCGGCCCATCATACGATAATTTATTCATAAGTTGATTATATCACGTTTTGTGGCTAATTGGTAAGTGATTCAAATTTAGTGATCTTGGTAGAGATTTTTTTGAGCTCGCGGCCAGAAATGGCAGAACGAGACATCTTTGCGATACGTTCAGGATGAGCTAATAGGCTAGTGAGGGCAGAGGCCATAGCTTCGGGAGAGGGATCTTTCGACAAAATGTAGCTATCGTTAGGAAGAATTTCTTTCATGTCGGGATCGGCGATGAAGGACGGTGTGCCGGATACGACGGCTTCGACTAGAGTCATGCTGTAGTTATCGAAATTGTATGAGGCGAGGATGTCAAGGTGCGCCGTAGATAACGCTCGCCAAACTTTGTCGTGTGGCGTATTGCCGTGAAAGGATACGGGCAGATGATGTTTTGCGGCAAATTTGCGGGCGGATGCTTCGTCGGGGCCGCTGCCGTAGACGTCGAGGTGATAGGGTGGCAGCTTGGAGCTGTCGAGCAGTTGGAGCGCGGTGAGGAATTCCAAAATGCGCTTCTCGCCCGAAAGACGGGAATGCCAAATCATACGGAGAGGTTCGTTTTTGCCGAGCTGGCGCGGGCTTACTTTAGCCTCGCACAGATCGTCGGCGAGGCCGTGGGGTAGTGTTGCGAAGGGCTTAATGACGCCGTAGTGTTGGAGTTTTTTGCGGAAATGCTGAGAAGGCGATACGACAAGATCCGCATAATTGGCGTGGTTGACCATGAGAGTCCACATTTTGGCTTTAGCAAGGGTGTCGGCTAGGTAATCGTCGCGGTGAATTTTGATGGTGTGTGGAATGTACCACGAATGGAACCAACTGAGCAGTGTTGCTACGACGGTGCGGAAGCCGTAGGGAATTAGGCGATCTTCGCCCATATCTTCACGTCCATGCATGACCTGGATAGATTTAATGCCGTATTTCTTGGCCAGTCTTAGGCCGGCAATGGAACAGCCGGCTTCGTAGTGGATATAAAATACGTTGAAGCTGCGGATTTCGGGGTGAGTGCGTTCGAGTTCGCGCTCAATAACCCGGGGCCGTCTAGCGATTGGCGCAATGCCGCGACCGATAAGGCGGCAGGACTTTACTGGATAGATGTGCTTCTTGGCGAGGTTTTTTCGCTCGGACGCGTTGCGCGGATATCCGCTGGAAAAAACGTAAACGGTGTGGCCGCGTTTTTCGAGTTCAGCTTTGTCGGCGTTAATTGAGCTGGTAATGCCGCCGGTAAGGTCGAGATAGCAATCGGTGAAAATAGCAATTTTCATAGTTCGATTATATCATATTACCCTTGGTGATAACTGGGAAAATGTTATTGTAAAAAATGGCGTAGTATTTTATAATGGAGTTATGGTTAAAACGGGCAGGGTTATAACTTGGGTGTCTGCCACTGCAATTACGGTGGTTGGGCTGTCGATTATTGTTGGTGCCTGTACGAATGATCAGGTGGGCGCGACGGAAAGCGGATTGACGATGGCGGCGACGATCGAGCCGTCGATGACCGTAACGATAAGTGATGCGAATAAGAAATTAAATATTGTACCGAGTAGTACGGGGACGTTCGGCTCTACGAGCGTGACGGTGGGGGCATATAGTAATGGCTCGGTGGGATATACGCTCGCAATGCAGCTTTCGAACACTGCGTTAGTTGGAGATACGAGCTCGATACCGACGCTGGCGTCGAACAGTAGTTGTGCTGGCGGCAGTGCCTGCACAAGCAGTAATTTTGCTGTAGGGCGTTGGGGTATAGCGATTGGTAATGAAACGTATCGAGCCGCTACGTCGACGCGAAATCTTGTGACGGTGGCAAATACCAATAATTCGGTACAGAGCAATACTTATACGATTAATCTTGGCGCTAACTTGGATTTGTCGACGCCGATTGACAATTATGGTACGACGATAGATTTCGTGGCTACGCCGAGCATAAAGACTTATCGTGTTACTATCACGCACGATGCGGGCATTTCGAGTTTGACCGTAAGACGTGGTGGCGCTCTTAGCGCTATTGTGTTGCCGGACTCGACTGGGAGCGGGACGGCGACTTACTCTTTGGTTTCCGGCCATACTTATACCATCACTGCGCATTATGAAACTGGCATGCGGTTAGACGAGGCGGTGCTTAACGGTTCGGGGTTTTTCAATAGCGATACTGGTGCTTTTACGGTTGGGACCAGTGATAGCACTTTGGCACTGACTAGTACTGCCGCGCAGAAAGTTTACATGCAGAATATTACGGCGGCAGAGATCGATAATTTATTAATCGGCAGTCACGGCGGTGCGGTCTTGTTGTTTGATAATCGCGACGAAAAAGGGTATATGGTGAATAAGCTCGGCGATAACAACTATTGGATGTTGCAGAATTTGGACCATGATATTGTGGATACGGCAAACTTTTATACTTATAGTAATACAGATATTGGTCATGGGGCTAGCCCTAACGCGAACGCGGTATGGACTGGTGTTACTACTTACCCTACCGATGATTCTACTTGGATTGGCTCCAATACTGATCCGGAGTCTTATGATCCGGGTAATTTGTGCTGGAATGGCTATTCTGGAGATCCCGTTAATTGTTCCCAGAGTGGGGAGGTGTACCATATTGGAAATTATTACAACTGGACAGCGGCCGTGGCGATGGATAACTCGTCTCAAGTTATCTCTTACACAGATGTTGATAGGTCTATCTGCCCGGCTGGGTGGATGTTGCCGAAAAGTGGAACCGGAACTGGGGTCAAATCGTTTGAGAATCTAATAACGAGCTATGAATGGAGTTATGATCCGGTGGGCATGTCTTGGACCGGTGAGTTCTCTTTGCTGTCTGCGCCGATTTATTTGAATCCTTCCGGCAACTGGTATGGCTATCCAGAAGATTTTGGTGGTGGGACAGCTTTATGGACTTCGTATAATTATGATGCTGCCGCTGCGATAGCTTTTGGCTTTTCAGGTACCGATAATGAAGCGTGGTCGTATGATGACGGGATTGAGCGTACCGTCGGCTTTCCTGTGCGATGTGTGTTGAGGAATAATTAAGAGTGAAGTACCTAGCGGATTTGTTAACTTTGGTGCGAGTAATACTAGCGGCAACGATGATCGTAGTTAGTGCGGCCGATCTGCCGATGGATGCTGGAACGGCTTTTTTAGTTTTTGTAGTGGCGGAGTTGACTGATGCCTTTGATGGCACCTTGGCGATGCGGTTTCCGTTTCCGAAAAATAAGGCTCCGTGGTATCGTAAGTACGCAGCGAAATATGATATGTTTGCCGATGCATTGACTGCAATTGCGGCAATGGTATTTTTTACGTTGCGAATTAATTTGATAGCGGGTTTGGCAATAATCGTTAGTTATGGTGTTGCTGCAGCGATTGTAGATTGGATCGTGTATGGAAAACTATTTGGCCATCCGGATGATTGTGTGCCTGGATCGCTGATGCGGCGAGATTTTTTGCTGGCAAAGAAGATCATTATGGCACGGCGAGTGATTTATCTTTTGTTGATTGGGATGGTAGCGGTTTGGATGTTGTGCGTTTCGGGTTGGCGCTTGGAGGCTAAGATTGTGATTATGATTATGGCGACTGTCGTAGCGGTGTTTTTGTGGTTCTTTCTTGCGCAGAGGCGGCATCACATTTCTCGGGACGCGGTAGACATAGAAGAAAAGCTTGCTAGTAAAAAATGACTTCCAGTGGGGATGCGGCGGGACAAAATTCGCTAGGTTTTGGCGGTGCGTACGAATAGTATGCAAGATGGATTGCGGTTCACGTTGCGTGGGACGTCCGGTAGCGATGAGCTAGTAGGTATATATGGCTGGTAAGTTTAATAAATCATCTAATGAATTGGCGGCTTTGATTATTTCATTTTCCGAGAAGCGCCTTTCAGTTTTAGCAAGTCTTTTTAGCTGGTCGAAACTAACCTCTTCGACCCCAATCAGCTCGCCTCCGTCCAAGTTTTGAGGGCCCTGAGCGATGAAGTCAGTAGCAATAAAGGTATAGACTAGCCAATCAATCTTCGCAAACGGCTGTTTTGCCGCGACAAGACGCCAAGAACGAAAAATCATTCCCGTCTCTTCGGCCATTTCACGTTTAGCCGCATCTAGTTCGTTTTCGCTTGGCGAATCGTTGCGACCGCCCGGGAAATCATAAAACCATTTTTTGCGTGGCTGTTTTTGATGGGTAATAATTATTTTGTCGTCTTTTACGGCAATGATTTTAGCTGTATCCTCACGTTTAAGCATCTCAAAGGTTTCGTAGTCCCGTCAAAAAGTTCTTGTGGCCATTGGTAGACATCAAAAACTTTACCGGAAAAGACTAGTTCTGCATTTCTCGGAACTAATATGGTATCGTCTGGGATATATTTACGCATGTAAATATTATAACATGATTTTATAGGCAGGCCGTTGAGGGGAGTAATAGTCGGAATTATAGAGGTATATTGGTTTTTTGCATGTTTTTTGTCGTAAAAAATGGCATAAAAATAACCCTCTATGCTAGCGAGGGATTTAGCAGACATTTATAGATTAGCAAATAGTTGAAAATTATTTCATAAACCGTTTGGTGGGCGAGAAGGGACTTGAACCCTTACGACATTGCTGCCACTAGATTTTGAGTCTGGCGCGTCTACCAGTTCCGCCACTCGCCCATTAGGGGCCGTCAAAAGGGGGTTTGACGACTCCTATCGTTATTATAGCATATTCTTACAGAATATGCTATAATCTTAAATATGGATTCTAATGCTGGTGGGCAGATTTTGGACCCTCAGAGACGAGCGGCGGCGGAAATTGCGCGCCGAAAGGTTCTTGCGGCGTATGGTAATACCGATAGTCGGGATTATTCTGATGCGAATAAGCCCGGACCAGTCATTACGAAAAATGAAAAAGCTTATGCCGAGCCAAATAGTTCGCATATGAAAGACGAGCCGCTTAATTCGCGGATTAATTCTGAGTCTTGGAAGCGGTATCATTCCGAATGGCAGAATTACTATCAGAAATATTATAGTAATTATTACTCCAATGCCGCAAAACAATATATTGCTAAAGAACGTTTGAAGGACGCTAGGAGTCAGGCAGAGGAAGACGATATCGTATACGCTTTGGCGCACGCTAGTGGGCGAGAAAAATCAAACGGCGGTCTGAAACTGCGCGAGGATATTAGGCGCAAAGCAACGGACGACGCCAAAAAGACTCGAAGGTTGCGGAAGTTTGTGCCGTTGATGGCGGGGATAGCTGTGACGCTATTCGTGCTGTTTTTGCAGTATAACAGATTGATTTTTGCGCCAATTTACGCGTATGTGTCGCCGGGTAATGCGCCGGCAAGCGAGATCGAAGCACTGGATCCGACGATTACGCAGGCAGTGTCGAGCGACCCACGGTTGATTATTCCGAAACTCAATATTGATGTGCCAATTCGGTTTGGTTTGCAACTTTCTGAAGTGATGGCGGCAATGAACAATGGCGTAGCGCATTACCGTATTGCTGGTGCGTCGGCGTATCCGGGTGAAATCGGCAACTTTATTATCACTGGCCATTCGGCCGGTGATGTATATAGTTCAAATCCATATAAATACATTTTTTCTGGGCTGGAAAGGTTGGAGGAAGGTGATTTGATATATGTAAACTATGAGTCGGTACGCTATACCTATTCGGTAATACGCAAAACTGTAGTGGAGCCAACTGACGTTGATGCGCTAGTGATTAATACGGGTAAGCCGTTGATTACGCTGGTAACTTGTACGCCGCTTGGGACGTCACGGTATCGCTTATTGGTGACCGGTGAACAGATCTCGCCAGATTACGAAGGGTCTGAAGAGCAAGAAGCGGTTATAGTGGATGAGTCTTCTGATACGTCGTTGCCGTCTAATGAGCCGTCATTCTTTGAAAACGTGTGGAATTTTCTTACTGGGCAATAATTTCGCGTACGATTTTGCCGTCACTGAAATAGTAAAGCCATTTGTCGTCTGTGATTGTGACCGGGAAGTCATCATCAAGACCTTCGGACAGTTCGCGGCGGTTTTGGCCGTCGAAATCATAAACGACGAGAGTCCCGTCTTTGATAGCGTAAAGCATATTATTGTCGAGCCAGCCGTAATGGTTGGAATCGAGTCGCCACTCAATGATGTCCATAATTTCCATGTCGAGAACGGCAATGTTTATTCCAGATTGCATGAAGATAAAACCGCCACGGCCACGGATCTTCAATATTTCTGGTGTAAATGTGAGCTCAGCGGCCAGCGCCACTTCTGGGCCCTGCGAGCCTTTTTTGTAGAGCTCAATAGTGTTATCCTTCAGCACGGCGCCAAATTTTTCGTCGTAAAAATGGAAGACTTTACCGGGCAGCTCAGACTCTTCTTCTGGCTTTTCTTTTTCTGTGATGGTGGAGATTTCAGAATTATGCCAGTTTATTTTGAATTGTTTTTCGTCTAAGACAGCAATTAGATTATTGGATTCGTCCCATTCGAGAGTAGGCGGAGTTTCGGCAAAAAGTTCGGCGGTTGATTTCGCGGCTGAGCCTGAAGATTTTTCGGTATTTTGGTCGGTGGACTTTAGAGCCAAAAGATCAAATTCGGTGACTTCCGGCTTGTCGGAGTTGAGGCGCAGGACGGCATATTCCGTGGTGTTATTCCCGAGTAGGAGATAATTATGGTTTGGGGAAACAAGCGCCGTGGTAAAGTCGTCAGCGTCATAGTAGGGCGTTTTTTCGCGGCTTAAAAGGAAAAGTCGTGGGTAATTGACGCGGTAAAGCAAGCCTTCGCTGATGGAGACGTCTCTTTCCCAGGAGTCATAGCCGTCTTTGGTTAAGACGACACGGTGTTTGCCGCTAGCCAAGACTTTGCTGGTGTTGGTGCGCTGCATCCAGAGGATGTCGCCGTCGATGGCGATGTTGGCACCGGTCGGAGTGGAGTGGATCTGAAGCATGCCCTGGCGCTGAACTTCGAAGTCGGCGTTTAGCCAATAGCCAGAGGCTAGAAGCGCTAAAATAACTACCGTAATAATAACGGTAATTACCATGATAATTTCTGAGATGATAACTCGAAAACTTTGGCGACGCGCGCGCTCTTCGGGGTCCATATGGGTATTATAACATATTTTTGTGAGAATTTGAGACTTGTGTAATTTAGCATAAACGTGTATACTAAGGTTATATTATGAGTGAGGTAGTAGTAACGAGAGCTGGTGGGCGAAGTAGCGTGTCGATGCATCGAAAGGTACAGCACGCCGACGTACGAAAGCGCTCGGATGTAGTGGCGGATGAGTCTAAAAAACAGTCTGCCCCGAAGGAGAGCGTGATTGTGCATTTTGCAGCAGAGCCGGTGTCAGAGAGCGAATTAATCCAAGATGCAATTGCAAGCGTGACGAAAGAGCAAAGATCTGATGACAAAGACGCCGAGAGTCAAGTTTCCGGTACGGTGGTAACTAAGACGGTAAGTACCGAGATGGCGCCGCGACGTTTGTCTGCGCGTGAGGTTAAAGAGAACGAGATCAAGAAGGCTTTTGATGCGGCCAGCCGGACGCGACTGGATAAATCTCAGACAAAGATGCGGAAGCATACTGGGTTTGGGTTTTGGCGAGTGGCATTGGCGTTTGCGGCGACGGCGGTGTTGGTATTTGGCATAGTCTATTTTGCGGAAATGGGTTCGACAGATATTTCTTTGAGGGTGGCGGCGATGCAGAATGGCATCAACGCAGTCTATCCGGGTTATACGCCGAGGGGCTATGCTTTGTCGGACATTACTTCGGAGAATGGTAAGGTGATCTTGAATTTTAAGAATGCGGAGACGGGAGCTAAATATTCGCTAACAGAAGAAAATGTCGGAGTTTTAGGGCTGTCTGAGCTTGAAGAATATGTAGACGATACTTTTGGCGCTAACTATACGAAAATTGACGAAGGTAATTTGACAATTTATATTGAAAACAATGATGCGGCGTGGATGAAAGGCGGAGTGCTGTTCAAACTAAAGGTTGTGTCTGGGACGTTGACGCGTAAACAAATAGCAACGATTGCTACGACTGAATAAGCGCTAACCCGCTCGGTGTTGTGAGGGCGGCTATTTTGTGGTATAATCATTATATGAAAGCTATTACTCGTTTTGCACCGAGCCCAACAGGGTATATTCATATCGGAAATGTGCGCTCCGCTATTTACCCGTATTTACTTGCCAAGCAAACTGGCGGAAAGATGATTCTTCGGATTGAAGATACGGACCGAGAGCGATATGTGGAGGGGGCAACGGAATTAATTGAGGATACCTTGAAATGGCTGGGCCTGGATTGGGATGAAGGACCGATTGTGGGCGGCCCAAATGAGCCTTATTTCCAAAGTGAGCGGAAAGAATTGTATCTCGAGTGGGCAAAGAAGCTAATCGCGAGCGGTCGGGCGTATGCGGATCCGACGCCGTCTGAGAAGATTGACGAATACAGAAGAGAATGTAGCGCGGCGAAAAAACCGTTTCTCTATCGGGACCATCGTCCGGAAAACCCACCGGAATGGGAACCGGGCATGCCGATAAGATTTTTGACGGTTCCGAAGGAGTACGAGTGGCATGATGAAGTGATGGGCGATATGCATACGGGCCCAGAAGTGCTCGATGATATCATTTTGATAAAGCGCGATGGGTACCCGACGTACAATTTTGCGCACATTGTGGACGATGCTGAAATGGGCGTGACGCATGTGATGCGGGGCGTGGAGTATCTTTCGTCGACGCCGAATTATTTGGCATTATATGAGGCACTTGGCCTTGAGCGCCCAAAATTAGTATCGTTGCCGCATATCTTAGCGCCAAGCGGTAATAAAAAGCTTGGCAAACGCGATGGTGCAAAATCGGTAACCGAATACCGAGATGATGGCGTGATTGCGGAGGCGATGTTGAATTATTTGGCGTGTCTTGGCTGGAATGACGGGACCGAGCAGGAACTTTATACGAAAGAAGAATTGATCGAAAAGTTTTCGCTGGCGCGGATTCAGAACTCTGGCGCGCGATACGATGAGACAAAGTTGTTTTGGATGAATGGCCAGTGGATTCGGCGGATTTGTGATACGCAGGGGGTGCGGGCGTTGTACGACCGAACAATTGGGTTCTGGCCAGAAGTAGCGGCAAATTATCCAGAAGATTACCGAGTGAAGGTGTTGTCAATTATATATGATAGGCTAAAAACATTATCCGATCTTCGTGAAATGACGACGTACTTCTTTGTTGACCCAGCGGTTGAGATTGACGCGGTGGTGGGGAATAAGTTTTTAAAAAAAATGTCCGAGGCGGAAATTGAGAGCCTACTAAAAGTTGTAATTCGGAAACTGTCTGATGTGCAAGAATGGAATGCCAATAAGTTACAAGAAGCGTTGAATGAGTTGTTGGCCGAGACTGGTAAAAAGCCGGCTGAGCTCTTTTCGCTAATTCGGATCGCGGTAACTTTCGCGGCGTTTTCGCCGGCGCTAAATTTGACACTTGACGTGCTTGGGAAAGACGTGACATTGGCCAGATTAAATGCGGTAGCTCGCGCGATATAGCTAATTTAGTTCACTTGGTTTTTGATTTTGAAGCTACGATCGACGGTTAGTAGCTCTCGGAGCCGTCGTCGGGATCCTCGTCTTTTTTGCGGCGTTTGGCTAGGATGAAGAAAATGGTGCTGGCGGCGGCGGAAACGCCGGCTGTGATGGCAAGTCCGGTAGAGAGCGAATTGCCGCCATTGATGTTGGCGACGGTGGTCTCGGTGACTCCGGCTGGTTTGGCATAAGATTCGGTCGTCCTGGTAGTAGTTGTAGCATCACCGGTAATAGTAGTCGATACAACGGCACCGTTTGCGGTGTTGCCGTGGTTGGTGTCGCCGCTAGAGTTGTTGTTATTGATGGAGGGGTCGTCAAGCGGCGTAATCGGGTTGGTGGGCGTGGTGGGGTTGTTTTCGTCAATGACACCGGTGACGACGCTGATGACAACGTTATTGGAATAGGTGCCGGAAACGACTCCGCCGCCAGATTTAGCGGCAAAATAAATATCTTTGGTAACGGCGCCGGTTGGGGCAGAGGTGGTTTTAGCGATTTCGATGGGCGTGCCGCCGCTGCCGACCATTTGGTAATAGGTGGTGGGGGCGGAGGCGTTGCCATTTACGATACTGTAGCCCCAATTGTTGGCCGGGAAGTTGCTGGTGGTGGCGGAGGCACTGGCTAAAGTCGGGATAATTGACGTGCTGTCCGTTAGGCTGACGAGATTGGGCGTGGCGCTAGAAGATTTCATGGTAGCAGTGAAACCAGCCGGGTTATTGGAAACGATGCTGAGACCAACTTTATTTGTGAGCAGGGTATTGATGCTGCCGCTGGCCCAGTTATTTGGTCGGGTAATGGCTACGGTGAGGATTTCGTTGACGTTAACACGAAAATTAGTACCGCTATTGCAAGTGACGACGTTGGTTTCGTCATCAATGGTGCAAGTTGCGGCGGCAGGCGAAGTGGGCCTCAACATCAGAGACGGCAAAATTAACCCCAAGACTAAGAAAAGAGATCTTAGTGTGTTTTTCTTGACCATAAATTTATTATAGCACAACTTAAGCGTTTTATGATAAAATAAAAGTAGAATAGATTAAAGTGCGAGAGGGTTATGAAAGTGGATAAAAATCGATTAGCAATGATAATAGGAATTGTGCTAGCGGTTGGCGGGGTCGCTTGCGCGGTAGTGGCATTTTTAATGCCAGAACCGGAGGCTTCGGGGGTGGATTTCCCACAGATACCATCTAGCGTGGCGAGCGAAGCCGTGTACAGTGACCTGACGGGACTTGAAATTGCGGCCGACAAGAAGACGGCGCCGGCTTATTGTGTGCAAACTCCGAATGGTCTGGATGGTGGGCGGCCGCAAGCGGGCTTGGATCAGGCTGGAGTAGTGTTTGAAGCGATCGCGGAGGCGGGAATTACGCGATTTGCGGCAATTTATCAGGATCCGACTAGCGCGGTGATTGGGCCAATTCGATCTTTGAGGTTATATTATTTGCAGTGGGATACGCCGTTTGACTGTACGATTGTGCACGCTGGTGGGGCCGATGATGCGATTGCGGCAGTGCGAAATGGCGGCTACAAAGATTTAACAGAAAATTACACTTACATGTATCGCGGGACGGCAGGAAATCGACTATGGAATAACTTGTTTACGACCTCGGCTTTACTCGCGCGGATGAATTCCGACCGTGGATATGGCGGGTCGGAGATCCAGGGCTTTACACGGATGAATCCGGAAGAGGCACGGCGAGATTTGGTGGACGCGTTGGCGGTGGAAAAACTGGAAATTACGAAGCCAAGCGATAATGACACCGACGTGATGACGTCGAAGGTATCCGGAATGGCAATTCGGTTTGGCGGAATCGCGAGTTTCAATGTGAGCTATTCGTATAACGCAGCAACAAACTCTTATCTTCGAAGTTATGAAAATGGCGTAGCGCACGACGTGTATGTTTGTCCGGAGTCTGACCTCGGGACAGTGAATCCGGAAGGTTCTTGCACTTTGCAGCAACTTTCACCGGCCGTGGTGGTTGCAATGGTGGTGTCTGAGAAAAAAGCTTGGGATAATTATCATGAGGATATTACAACGCTTGGCTCTGGCGTGGCGTATGTTTTCCAGAACGGATATGCGATAAAAGGTCGTTGGGAAAAGAATACGGTGGCCGATCAGATTCGATTCTATGACGAGTCTGGCACTGAGATTGCGTTGATTCCGGGACAAACCTTTGTCGAAGCGGTCCCAGACTACGGAAGTGTTGATTACTAGGTGGTTTTGTGATATAATGGTGGAGAGGATTTTGTTTTAAATCGCTCATTTGGTTCCGTCGTCTAGTGGTCTAGGACGTCTGGTTCTCATCCAGAAAATCGCGGGTTCGACTCCCGCCGGAATCACCAGAAGCAAAAGAAGACTCTGAAGGAGTCTTGTTTTGTTTCTGCTTGTTTTGGTAGGTGTTGGACCCGCAGGGTTCGCCCGCCGAAGGCGGATAGCGAGCTTTAGCGAGCGTCCTCCCGCCGGAATCACCACGACAAAAAGAAACCCCAAGGGCTGATTTTTGTTGCGAGAAAATAGTAAAAAATAAGCCCCGTTGGGGCTTGGTTTGGATAAATAGGTTGGGGGGCGCTGGAGCGCCCCCCGGTAGGCGGTAGGCTTAGTCGATGGTGACTTCCCAGCCTCTGGCGGTCAGGATGTTGTCGACCGTGGTCGGGTTGTCGAGGCTGACTTCGACGACAACCAGCCACTGGCTGCCATCCTTTACGATGCAAGCGGTTGCTTTTCCAGAGGATGTCTTGTAAAGCAACGGGAAGTCACCATCGGTGCTGACAAACGGCTGGGGCTGCTGGGCGTTATATCTACCATGCCGTTCTACGTAATTAATAAAACTGCTGGCGGAGCCAGGGTTTCTGAACAGAAGGCCCAAGAGCGCTTTATGTTCGGCCATAACGCACTTGTCTGAATCGGCGTAACACAGCGGTTCTTCGCCGAGGAGCGAATCATTGAGTGCTGCGATGACGCTTACTGCCCATCTGAGTTCTTCGCCGGCTGCTTGGTAGCTGTCGGTTTTATGCTGTGCAAGTAGCCTGAAGGGATACCCGTCCTTACCGGTATCAATAGCCATAAATGTTCATCCTTTCGGAAAAAATTTCGTTGTAGTCTGTGTAAGTTTAGATGCAAAAACAGGCCATCAACCCTCTAGTCATACCACAACCGGTATTTTTTGTCAAGAGGTCTTGCTTGATTATGTCTGTAAAAGTGGTGTAATTTTAGCATAAAAAATGGCCATCCCTCAATGGGGATGGCCGTAGAGGATGGCGACGATGATGGCAACGGCAATGCCGATGCCGGCGATCGTCGCGGTGGCGATCATGGCGCCTCGTTTGAGGAGCCACTTGATGTAGCCGAAGAAGGGGGCGCAACCTTTCAGACCTTCTTCGCTCAAAAGCGCTCCTAGTTCGTAGTCTTTCAGGTCTGCCGGTGTGCCGTTGAGTCTGTGATTTTCCATAGAGAGAACCTCCTTTAACGGTTCACAGGGGGGCGAAGAACACAGTGCCGTACTCGGGGAAGAACTTATGCATTCCCTTGATGTAGATCTTGGCCGCCTTGGCTGCCAAGTCGACCGCAGTGAGATTTTCCGGGAGGTATTCGATCGTGGCTGTGATTTTGATTTTTCCTGGGCTCTGTTCGATCTTGCAGTTGCCACAGGGGTGGTTGTCGCAGTATCTAACCTCCGTGGTGTGTTCCAGACCGTAGCTTCGCCACTTATGGTTTTCTCCGATTTCCAGACAGAAATGGTAATTGTCTGGGGTTTCGCCACAATCTTCGTCATGAATGTCTTCAAAACGGATCCGCCAATTGTAGCCGACCGTAACGACTCCATCTTCGAAGTGGGGTCTCAGAATCTCTGCGATCATCATGATGATGAAGGCGGTGAGATTGGCGTCGTTTTGCGCAAACTGCTGATCTTCCTCCAGGGTTTCTTGACTCTCGGCGAGCGGGGTTGCCATAAATGGCTTATTGGGGGTGCAGGGGCCCGGTTCGCCGTAGTATGTGTCAAAGATTTCTGGCCACTTGCTGGGTTGCGGCATGTTAAATCTCCTCCTTTGCATGCCATATTTTGTTAAATAACGAGCGTAAGCCTATATCTATTGTATCACACTTTTGCTTAAAAGTCAATAAAGTGATACTCTTTCCGGTTACGGACAAATATGATATAATTATGGCATGAAAAAGTTACCAATAGTCGCGCTGGTGGGGCAAACAAATGCTGGAAAATCTAGCATTCTTAACCGTATGGCGCGGAAAAACATTGCGATTGTGGCGCGCGAAGAGGGGACGACACGCGATAACGTGATGGCGACGATTGACGATGCGTTTATTTTGGTGGATACCGCTGGCCTGAAGGATCCGAACGATGATTTTGAAGCGTCGATTCAGGAGCAGATTCAGGATGCGATAGAGGCGGCAGATGTGATATTGGTGACGCTGGACTCATCGAAATACTTTGATCATCGTGACAAGAAAATTGCAAAAGATGCTTTAAAATCTGGAAAGTCAGTGTTTTTGGTGCTTAATAAATGCGATTTAGGTGAATCGTTGCCGATTGAGGAATTCCGGGCTCTGGGAATTTCACCAGAGTGTATTATATATACGTCGGCGACAACCGGGCAAGGAGTCGAGAAACTTAAGACAAGCTTGGAATCCGTCCTTCTGAGGGACGGGGTTCCTCGCGCCCGTCTTTACGGGGCTCGGACCCCTCGCCCCTTGGCGGCAGCCTCCGGAAGCCCTCAGAGGGAGGATCCCCAAGCTCGTCTCAAGCTTGCTCTGATTGGTCGGCCGAATGTGGGGAAGTCATCGTTATTTAATACGCTCGGCAAGAAGCAACAGGCGATTGTGTCGAGTCGTCAAGGGACGACGCGGGACGTGAACCGGGTGACAGTGAAATACAAAGGTCGGGAGATTGAGATTCTTGACACGGCGGGGCTCCGCAAGCCGGGCAAGCGTGAGGTGGGAATTGAGAAGTTTTCAGCCATCCGGACGCTGGCGGCGATTGAAGAGGCGGATGTATGTTGCCTGCTGGTGGATTCGACGGAGCCGCATAGCAAGCTGGACCAGTCGATTGCGGGGCAGATTGTAGAGGCGGGTAAGGGAATCATGATGATAGTGACGAAGGCGGATTTGCTTGAGAACGCGGAGCCGACGAATTTTTACGGTGAGGAAAACATTGGCAACCGGACGGCGGCGGATTTTCTGCTGGACGCGCTAGAGAAGGACTATGACTTTTTGCCGTATGCACCGGTGATATTGACGAGTTCAGAGACTGGTATGAATGCGACGCAGATTTTTGAAATGGCACTCGAGATTGATAAGGCGCGGCACACTGAGATAAAAACGTCGGAATTAAACAAGATTTTGAATGAAGCAATTATTGGCCACGCGCCGGCGGGACTCAAGAATACGCGGCCGAAGCCAAAATATATCGTGCAGACTGACACTTGCCCGCCGTGGTTTGTGGTGCATGGACATGATTTGGGGCTGCTCCATTGGTCGTGGAAGCGATATCTCGAGCGTAAGATTCGGGAAAAATACCCATTTATTGGGACGCCGGTGATGTTCTCGTACTATTCGGACGATAAAAAGGATATTTAAAAGCATGAAAATGATAGTAGGGCTAGGTAATCCGGGGGCGAGGTATAATTTTACGCGGCACAATATGGGGTTTCTTGCGGTGGATTTCTATGCGAAGCAACATGGGCTAGAGTGGAAAAACGAACTCGGGGCGCTGGCGTGCCGAGAGGGCGACACGTGGTTTGTGAAACCACAGGGATTTTACAACGCTAGCGGTCAGACGGTGAAGGAATTTGTGCGTTACTATAAGATTGATTTGTCGGATATTTTGGTGATTTGCGACAATTTTGATCTGGAGTTTGGGGTGCTAAGGCTCCGGTCCAAAGGCTCAGCTGGTGGAAATAATGGCCTGAAATCAGTGGATGCTGCGTTAGGAACTGCCGACTACCCGCGACTTAGGATTGGCACCAGTAATGATGAGGTGAAAATGAAACTTTCGGCGGTGGATTTTGTGCTGGCGCGCTTTACGAGCGAAGAGAAGGAACAATTGCCTGGCGTGCTCACTGCGGCGGCGGAAAAAATTGATGAGTTTATCGGGTAAGGTCATTTTTTGATACCAAAAAACCCTCAGGTAAGGGTGGGCATCACCTGAGGGTATTTTGGCCCTCTAACACATCTCTTTTGACACCGGGAGAACCCCGGAAGCGCGACCCACCTCACACAAATTGGGGCCCGCCGGTTAGAGGGATTGCTATGCCTTTGAAATTGGTCCTTTCAAAGTGGAGGTAATACTTATAAGCAACAAACCATGAAGAAATTTGTTACCTGAAAGGGTTTCAAAAGCACGCAATTTCTGCTATACTGAAATCAGTATAGCGAAATTATTAACTTATTTAGGTGCAGTGTGATACCTTTTTGTGTATCAACTGTCTCAATTATACCACAGGAGCAAAAATATGTCAATACTTTTTTCACACTTTTTTGAAAAAATCAACCAAATTGTACCTCTAGAGCGGGATTTTACAGAGGTGTTAGAGTCTATTGCGGTTAAGCCTAAAATGTTGTATTTTTATGGAAAAATGCCGAAAAATGTGGTAAAAAGTGGCCCTACCGGGGCGGCTAAGCGTCCGGAGCGGCCAAAAACGGTGGCGATTGTGGGGTCGCGGCATAACACGCGGTATGGTGAAGAGGTGGCCTATAAGCTAGCATATGAGCTAGGTCGGCGTGGCGTGGTAGTGGTGTCGGGACTGGCGTTTGGGATTGACTCGATTGGGCATCGGGGGTGCCTGGACGCTGGAGGCACGACCGTAGCGGTGCTGGGGACGGCGATAGGTCAGATTTATCCGAAGGCGCACACCGCTCTCGCGGTGGAAATTATTGAAAAGGGTGGCGCGGTGATGAGCGAGTACGCGCCGAGGGATTTGGGCGGTTTTGAGAATGCGCCGATGGCTCCAGGGGAGTACCTGGACGCGAATGGGCGGCGGACGGTAGCGCCAAAGAATGCTTTTTTGCAGCGGAATCGCTTGATTGCGGGGCTGGCGGACGTCGTGGTGGTAGTGGAGGCCGCTCTAAGGTCTGGTTCGCTCAACACGGCAACGCATGCCTTGGCGCAGGGGCGGGAGGGTTTTGCGGTACCGGGCAATATCACGAGCCCGTATTCTCAGGGGTGCAATAAACTGATCGCGCAAGGAGCGTTGCCGTATACAGAGCCGGACGATGTGCTAAGAATGTTGTTCCCGGAAGAGTATGTGAAAAAACAGCGTAAATTGCAGCAGATGGGGTTGATTGGTGACAGTGATACGGAAACGGTAGTTTTGCGGGCGCTGGCGGCGGGAGCGAGAAAGGGCGATGAAATTATGAAAGTGGCACAACTGCCGCCGGAGGTCTTTAACCAGACGATTACGATGCTGGAGATTAAATCGAGGGTGCGTTCGCTGGGGATGAATAGTTGGATGCTAAGTCAATCTTAGCTTGACGCATGTGATATTATTATATTATGGCAAAAAACTTAGTAATAGTGGAAAGCCCGGCGAAGGCGCAGACGATCGAAAAATATTTGGGGTCGGATTTTAAAGTGCTGGCGTCGGTGGGGCACATTCGGAAGGATACGAAAGTTGACAAAAATACTTTTGATGTGACTTATGAGGTGGATCCGGGGCATAGTAAGATTATTGCTGAGCTGAAAAAAGAGGTACAAGCGGCGGAGCGGGTGTGGCTAGCGACGGATGAAGACCGTGAGGGAGAGTCAATTTCGTGGCATTTGCTTGAAGTGTTGAAATTACCGAAGGACACGGCGCGGATTACTTTTCACGAGATTACTAAGTCGGCGCTCGAGAATGCGATTTTGCATCCGCGTACGGTGGATATGGATATGGTTTCGAGTCAGCAGGCGCGGCAGACGCTGGATATGCTAGTGGGGTATGACTTGTCTGATATGGTGCGGCGTAAGGTGCCGGGGGCGATTTCGGCGGGGCGAGTGCAATCGCCGGCTCTAAGATTGATCGTGGAACGAGAGCGGGAAATCGAGAAGTTTGAGAGTAAGTTTAGTTTTAAAGTGACGGGGCAATTTGTGGCGGATGGGGCGTCTTTTGTGGCGACCTATGACGGTAAGGCGCCTGAAAATGAAAATGACGCGAAGGAACTGATCGAGAAGCTGTCGAGTGAAAAGTTCGCCGTGGCGGAGGTGGAAGAAACGGAAGGATCGAAGGCCAACCCGGTGCCGCTGACGACGGCGGCGTTACAGATTGAAGCAAACGCGAAGCTGGGCTTTTCGTCGCGGACGACGATGAGTGCGGCGCAAGGCTTATATCAGGCGGGTTTGATTACGTACCACAGAACTGATTCGCTGAACCTTTCGGCGCAAGCGGTGGCGGCGATGGCAAAATACATCGAATCTGAGTTTGGCAAAAATTATTTGAAGACGCGAACTTTTAAGACGAAGGACGCCTCGGCACAGGAAGCGCACGAGGCGATTCGCCCGACCGATGTATTTCGGACGGCGGCTGGCAAGAATGATTATGAGCGGCGTTTGTATCAGCTGATTTGGGCGCGGACACTTGCAACGCAGATGGCGAACGCAAAAGTTGCGAAAACTGCGATCCGGATAGCGCCGACGGGTGCGCTCCAGAATCCCCTCGAGGGACAGTCTTCGGTCTTTGTTGCGAAGGGCGAGGTGGTGATTTTCGATGGTTTCTTGAAAGTTTATGGTAAGAGCAAGGACTTAGAATTGCCAAAGCTAGCAAAGGGCGACGGAGTGGACTGCGCGAGCCTAACGGCGAGGCAAACTTTTGCGAAGCCGCCGGTGAGGTACACGGAAGGTTCTTTGGTGAAGAAATTGGAAGAGTTGGGCATTGGCCGACCATCTACTTATGCTTCGATTATGACGGCGATTCAGGCGCGGAAATATGTCGAAAAAGGCGAATCTGAGGGGACAGAGCGTGAAATCGTGGAGCTCAAGGCAACACGAGGCAATGCTATGCGGACGATAGTAGAGGAAAAGTTCGGTGCGAATAAAGGCAAATTGATTCCTACGGCGATTGGCGAGTTAGTGTCTGGATTCTTGTGTGACAACTTCAAAAACATTGTGGATTATAAATTTACCGCGAATATTGAAAAAGATTTAGATCTTGTGGCGGCGGCGAAGTTGGAACGAGTGAAGATGCTGAGAGATTTTTATGGGCCGTTTCACGATACGGTGCTGGTTGCCAATGGTGTGGAAAGATATAACAACGCTAGGTTGCTAGGTCATGATCCAGAGACCGGCAAACCGATCTACGCTAAAATGGGGAAGACGGGCGGATTTATCCAGCTTGGTGATAATGAAAAGGAAGCTGGTGAAAAGCCGAGGTTTGTGCCTTTGCCAAAACGGAAGTCGATTAAGACGGTGACGCTTGAGCAGGCGCTGGCGCAACTATCGTTGCCAACTTTACCGCGAGTGTTGGGCAAAGCGCCGGATGGCGTGGAGTTGGTGGCGGCCAATGGGCCGTTTGGACCATATATTAAAGGTGGGAAATATAATATTCCGATGAAGGATTACGATCCGTACACGGTGACGCTAGAAGAAGCTTTGCCGCTTTACCAGAAGAAAGTGGACTCGATGATTGCAGATTGGGGAGAAGTGCAAATTATTAATGGGGCGTACGGGCCGTATGTCAAAGGTCCAGGCAGAAAAAATAATGTAAAAATCCCGGCCGACATAGATCCAAAAACTGTAACGGAAGCGATGGCGCGGGAGATGCTTGCGAATAAGCCGAAAGTTGCCGCAAAAACTAGGCGGGGCGCGCGGGGTAAAAGAAAAGTTGCAAAGAGTAGCAAGACGAAAAAATAATACACATGGTATAATGGAAATATGAAAAAATGGGTTTTAGTAGCGGCGGCTTGCGTGGTAGTGGGGGCGTTTTTGGGCAGCAGAGTGATGGCGGTTGAGGATGTGTCAAGCGAAGAAGTACCGGAGGCTAAAGTCGTAGCGGTACGAGAGCATTGTGACACTATTAAGGACGAGCTACGCGCGTTACAGCGTAGCGACTCGAAGGCGCGGGTTTACCTCGGGCGGTACTACGAGACAATTATTGGAAAGTTTATTACGCCGCTGAATGTAAGGTTGGTGGAGAATGGTTTATCATCTACGAGTTTTATTAATAATCAGAACGATTTTAACAAAACTCGGACGAACTTCGTGATTGATTACATTGAATATCAAAAGGGACTTGAAGAGCTGGTTGCGATGGATTGCAAAGTGGAGCCAAAGAAGTTTTATGAGAAGATCGTTAACGTGCGAGCGAGGCGGGCGGTGGTGGCTGAAGACGTGGTGCGATTCAGAAAACTGGCCGAAAGACATGTGGGGCTAGTGGAAGAATTGGAGGCAAAACTATGACGAGAGGTGGCCGAAACCTGGTGATACTGGGTGTAGCTTCGGTGGTAGTAGCATTTGTCA